>UMFG01033475.1_pt1 | contig 23006 bp, 22 predicted proteins | sample 1964961 | NCBI WGS metagenome assembly UMFG01 (sample SAMEA4836041, study PRJEB28245) | human gut metagenome | biome: gut microbiome; material: fecal sample | place: Denmark | collected 2008
GAACATCTTGAAAAGCAAGGTATAATCAAAGGTTATACTGCCATAATTGATAGAGAACAGCTTGGTTACCATATTACAGCTTTTATTAACCTTGAAATGGAACCTATTCAAAAACAGGACTTTTATCCTTGGATAAGCGAAGTTTCTAATGTACTTGAATGTAACTGTGTCACTGGTGACTACAGTATGCTTTTAAAAGTTGCTTTTCCAAGTACAGTTGACCTTGATGTATTTATAGGTAAACTCCAACAATTTGGTAAAACAAGTACTCAAATTGTGTTCTCAACACCAGTTGAACACAGAGGTATTACAATAACTCAATAATAATAAAAGCACTCTTGATGTTATTATTCACCAAGAGTGCTTTATTTATTTCTTCTTTATTAACAATGTATTTCTGGCAAATGGCTTGCTAAAGTCTAAATCACTGCTATATTCATTTATTTTTTCACCTTCAATAAGAAACTGAACTCTATTAACATTGCCAAATTCAGTAAGGGAATTAACTATTGAATATATAACAATAGGCTCACTTATACTACTGTTTTTCTTAATAAAGTCACGAGAAAGATTTACATAACATATACCCTCCTCAGTTTTTATATCTCTTATTTTAGTACTGTTTGGAACAGTTTGTTGTAATTGGTCACCCTTACTATTGTCAGGACCATTAATAAGCTGTTCAACAATTTGATATTCCAAAGATAAACTCTGTTTAACTTCCATACCTCTTTGTTGGCAAACAAGTTTTTTACCACTTTGGTCGGCAAAATAAAGATATATAACCTGCCAATTAGTTTTTTCCGGACTTACTGTTGGATTATACATAACATTTTCACGATTAAATACTGCTTGCTTTTCATTGTTAGCATCCATAACAGCTTTGCCTTCTACACTAACACAAACATTATCTATAAAATCAATGTCTGTAAGAGTATAAACCAGAGAACCCATTGACAATATTTTTAAATAAGATGGCATCTCATTGTAACTGCCCACTAAATCAATATATGCTGTTCTATTTTTATAACTTTTATTTTTAACCTTAAATTCCTTTGGTAAAACAAGGCTTAAATTAGCATTTTTTGAACCTGCAAAGTATTCTTCTACAACAGTATTAAACATTAACTTTTGGTCACTAACAGAATTTATTGCCCTTTTTTCTATTTCCAAAATATTGGTGTCAGTGTTAATATAGTACATATTAAAAGTATCTGTTCCCTCTGCCATTTTAATATTTTTAGTGTAAACAAATATACCCCAAATAATACTAATTGCCAAAGCTACAAAAACTACATATTTGAAGTAACTAAAAAACTTTTTTTTCTCCATAAATTATACCTCTTTTCCTTCCAATGGCAACCTAACAATGAATGTAGCACCTTCATTTTCACCACTAATAATTTTTACAGAGCCATTATGGAGCATAATGACAGAATGTGTAATTGCTAGTCCAAGACCTGTTCCTCCAGTTTCCCTGTCACGAGTTTTATCAACTCTATAAAATCTCTCAAATACCTTGTTTTGTTCTTCCTCTGATATACCTATACCAGAATCTTGAACTGTAATAAAACAGTCTTTATTGTCTGCATCAAGTAAGACCTTAACAATTCCACCTTGTGGTGTATATTTAATACCATTGTCTACAAGATTTGATATAGCAAGGCTTAACTTAACCTCATCACCCTTTAACACAACATCTTTTGTAGCTTGGAAAGATAGGTCGATTTCTTTGTCTGTAGCAAGAGGTGATAATCGTCTGACAATATCCCTAAGCATTTTGTTAACGTCAATATCAGTAATGTTTAACTTAGACTCATTAGGGTCATTTCTGACTAAAGCCAAAAGGTCATTGACAATATCTGTCATTCTGTCAATTTCTGAACTTATATCCTGCAAAAACTCCTTATACATTTCAGCTGGAACATTTTCCTGAAGCAAAAGAGATTCACTTAAAACCTTAATAGAGCTTAATGGAGTTTTAAGTTCGTGGGATACATTAGATACAAATTCCTGTCTAGACTGGTCGACTTCCTCAAGTCTTTTTGTCATTGTATTAACAGCTTCACCTAGTTCAGTAAATTCGTTTTTGCCTTTTATTTCTATTCTCTGGTGTAGCTGCCCTGCTGAAATTTTCTTAATTGTAGCAAGAACATTTTTAAGGGGTCCAAATATGATTTGTGACATAAAAATAACAAGAGCAATAACTATAATAATTATAAAGAAAGTGACTATAATCCACTTTTGGGATATTTCACCAATAAGAGCAGTTACTTCAGAAAAAGAAGAAACTACAAGAACAGCACCTATTTTATTAGAATTAAAGTCCTCAATATAAGCAGAGGCATATATTGCCTCCTCGTCCTTTCTTAAGTTTGCCTCATCTCTGCCAGCTAAAGCCACCAAAATTTCTGGCACAATAAACATTCTACCTGTTACTATACCATTTGTATCTGCTACAGCATATCCATTTTTATCTACAACAATAATACGACAGTTTTCTTCAACACTTTTATCATCTAAATCCTGCCAAAATTGCTCTTGCTTTGACTTATCGTTAAGATAATCTGCTTTTTGAATATTGCCTGCAATTTTGTTTGCCTGATAAAGTACTTCTTTTTCGTTATTATCCTCAAAATATTCTTGCAAAGTTTTAGTAGTATTAAAAGAGAAAAAAAGTAACGGAATTATACCTATAATAAGGTATGTAATAAGCATCTGAAACTTAACGCTTCTCAAGTCAATACTTTTTATCCAATTTAAAATTTTACTGGAAATAATAACCAACTCCCCACTTTGTATGAATATACTGAGGGTCACTTGGGTTAGCCTCAATCTTTTCTCTTAATCTTCTTACATGAACATCAACAGAACGAGCATCTCCAGGATAACCATATCCCCATAATGTATTTAAAAGATTTTCTCTACTATAAACCTTACCTGGATTTTTAACAAAGAGTTCAAGCAAATCAAATTCCTTTGCTGTAAGATTTTTCTCCTTACCTGCAATGAAACATCGTCTACTTTCAAGGTCAATTTCCAAATCCTTTGCTTTTATTACATTGGACTTAGGTTCTTCCTTTACAACAGAACGAACACTTCTTCTTAAAATAGCCTTTATTCTTGCTTTAAGTTCCAGTATATTAAATGGCTTAGTAATATAATCATCAGCTCCATATTCAAGTCCCATAATTTTATCCATATCTTCGCCCTTTGCAGTTACCATTATAATAGGAACATTTGAAAACTCCCTAATCATTCTGCACACCTCAAGACCATCAATTTTAGGAAGCATTACATCAAGAAGTATAAGAGAATAGTTTTGAGTTTGAGCAAGCCTATAGGCTTCCTCACCGTCATAAGCAGCATCAACTTCCATATCCTCTTGTTCAAGACTAAATTTAATACCCTTAACAATTAATTTTTCATCATCAACAACCAATATTCTATGTGCCATAGTTAATCCTCCAATGTTATTCTATCCTAAATTTTATTAAATGACTTTTTACCAATACTCTTTACTTTATTTATATCCTTAACATTAGTAAATTTGCCATATTTTTCTATATTCAATAATTTTAATGCTTTTTATTAAATATTTAGCTATTTAAATACATAAAAAAACATTATTTAATAAATTTTAATTATTTAACCCTTGATTGCAAAACCATTTTATATTATAATGTAATAGTTTGATTTTACACCAAGGAGAACTATTATGCTTAATAAAACAACTCTTTATCATTTTATCACATTTTTGTTAATTTTTATAGTGTTTTTTTCTAATAATTCAATAGAAATTTTTGCTGAACCTAATTCACAAGTTATAAGTATTACAGAATCATCTTCTGAATCAACAACAGAAGCTCCTTCTGAAATTAAAAACTACGCCGATGCTAACAAAACTTTAGAATTAAACTCAAGAGCAGCAATATTAATGGACGCTAAAACAGGAACAATAATATACGAAAAAAATGCTCACGAAAAACACTATCCTGCAAGTATTACAAAAGTCCTTACAGGCTACATTGCTTGTAGCGAAGGTAAATTTGATGATACACTTACTGTTTCCCAAAGTGCTATTGACGGTATGGGTGTTGGTGGCAGTAGCATAGGTCTTGTACCTGGAGAAAAAATTAACTTTGAAGACGGTTTATATGGTGTTATGCTTGAATCCGCTAATGAAGTCTGTATGGCAATAGCTGAACATATGTCTGGTTCAAAAGATGCCTTTGTTAAAAAAATGAACGAGGTTGCTCAATCTATTGGTTGCAAGGAAAGTCATTTTGCCAATCCTCACGGTTTTCACGATGATAATCATTACACAACTTGTTATGATATGGCTCTTATTACTAAAAAAGCTATTACAAATGAGGACTTTAATCACATTTGGGGAACTGTATCTCACCAAATCCCTGCAACTAACTTAAATGTTTCAAGATACCTTAATCATAAGGACAAAATGATTAAACCATCTTCTGAATACTACTATCCCGATTTAGTTGGCGGCAAAACCGGATTTACTGACCAAGCCGGCAATACTTTAGTTAGCTTTGCTGAAAGAAACGGTGCTTCTCTTATAAGTGTGGTTATGAAAGCTGATGGTTATGATAATACATATAAAGATTCTATTGCTTTGCTTGATTATGGCTTTTCCGTGTATAATCCTGAACAAACAATATTTAATTCAAAAGAATATTCAACAACAGCTAATGTTGTGCAGGACTACAATGGTAAAACCTATACCTTAGGAACAGTTGCAATAAGTGGTTTTACCGATGTTAAAATGGCATTGCCTAAATTTATGGATTCATCAAATCTTACTATTAAAACTGTTATTGATAATAACCTTAAAGCTCCTGTTAAATTAAATGATATTGTTGGAAAAATAGAAATTTATTCCGGTGATACCCTTTTATCTACTATTGATGCTGTGGCTACAACAGATGCCCCTGCCATTTCTGACAAGGCATTAGCCAAGAGAGCATTAAAAGATAATTTAAGAAAATATGTAATGGTTCCTTTATGTATATTAATTGTGTTATTTGTATTAGCTCTTTTAATTGTCTTTATTAAATCAATAATAAGAACCATAACAGGAAAAGGTAAAAGAAAAAAGAAAAAAAGAAGAAAAAATCACAATAATAGACATAAAAAAAGACCAAGTTCAAATAAAAAACAAAAAAGTAGAAAAAGACCTACAGGGCAAAAAAAGTAAATACTAATAATCAGTAAAAAAGTAAGGTGAATTGCTATAGTCAATTTGCCTTATTTTTTTATTTATTTTAAGAAATAAATATTGATTTTGCAAGAATTTTATAGTATTATAGTATTAAGAAATAATATTAAATTACAAATGGAGGTCAATCCAATGGAAAAATTAAACAGACAACTTTTAACAAATGGCTTTAAGTTCAATGACGACTTAGCTATTGGCAGAAAAACTGCTGATAAACTTCCTGAAAAAATTATTCAATTTGGTGAAGGTAACTTCCTTCGTGCATTTGTTGATTATATGTTTGATGAAATCAATGCTCAGGGTTTATTTGAAGGTGGTATTACACTTGTTCAGCCTATTCCAGGTGGTGACTTTTTAAGAAATATTCTTAACGAGCAAGAGGGTCTTTATACTCTTATTGCCAGAGGTCGTGAAAATGGCGAAAAAGTTGCTGCTAAAAGACTTATTACTTGTGTAAACAGATGTATCAACCCTTATGTTGACTTTGAAACTTACAACAACTGTGCTAAGAATCCGGAACTTAGATTTGTTGTATCTAACACAACTGAAGCAGGTATTTCTTGGGAAGATGAAGATATGGTTGAAGGTAAACCTCAGGATTCTTTCCCTGCTAAGGTTACTAATTTCTTATACACAAGATTTAAAGAATTTAACGGTGATAAAAACAAGGGTCTTATTTTTATCCCTTGTGAACTTATTGATGACAACGGTAAGACTTTAAAGAAATATGTTTTAAAGCACGCTGAAAACTGGAAGCTTGGTGCTGAATTCATTGACTGGATTGAAACTGCTTGTGTATTTACAAGTACTCTTGTTGATAGAATTGTTACTGGTTATCCAAGAAACGAAGCTAAGGAATTATGTGAAGAATTTGGTTACGAAGATAACGCTATTGACACATCAGAAATTTTCCACACTTGGGTTATTGAAGGTCCTGCTGAACTTGCCGAAGAACTTCCTTTCCCTAAGGCTGGTCTTAAGGTTATCTTTACTCCGGATGTTAAGCCTTATAAAAAGCGTAAAGTAAGAATTCTTAACGGTGCTCATACTTGCTCTGTTTTAGGCGCTTATCTTGCCGGTTATGACATTGTTCGTGATGTTATGAACGATGAATTATTCTACAAGTATCTTGAAGATGCTTTAAATAACGAAATTATTCCTGCTATTACTAGTGAAGAACTTACTCACGATGATTTAAAGAGTTTTGCTGATGCTGTATTCGATAGATTTAAAAATCCATTTATCGACCACAAACTTCTCGATATTTCTCTTAACTCTACATCTAAATTTGAGGCTCGTGTACTTCACACTATTCAGGAATACTATGCTCAGAAGAAAGAACTTCCTAAGATTCTTACATTCTCATTTGCTGCTTACCTTGCATTCTACAGAGGTACAGAAATTAGAGAAGGTGCTTTAATTGGTCACAGAGGTGATGACGAATATTCAATTAAGGATAGTTCTTCTGTTCTTGAATTCTACAAAGATGCTTGGACAGGTGTTGATGTAACTGATAAGTCTGCTGTTGCTGAAGTTGTTAAGAAGGCTTGTGGCAATACTGAATTCTGGCTTGGTAGCAACCTTAATACTGAATTAGGTAATTTCCCTGAAGTTGTTACTGAACATTTATACAACATTCTTAACAATGGCGTAGTTTCAGAAATTAAGAAAGTTTTAGCATAATTACGCAAATTACGGAGGATAATATGAATAACAATGCTATTAAAATAAATGATAATGATAACGTTGTTGTAGCCCTTCGCAACATTACTGCTGGTGAAGAAATCTTCGGTGTAAAGGCAGTTGAAAATATCGACAGGGGTCATAAAATGGCCCTTGTTGACATTAAGAATGGCGAAAACATTATCAAATATGGCTATCCTATAGGTCACGCAACTACAGAAATTAAAGCCGGTCAATGGGTACACACTCACAATATTAAGACTAATTTAAGTTCTACTCTTGAATACACATACAATCCTAAATTAAAGGATATTCCTGTTACAAGACACGAAACTTTTATGGGTTATGTTCGTAAAAACGGTGAAGTTGGTATCAGAAATGAAATTTGGATAATCAATACTGTTGGTTGTGTAAATGGTGTTTCAAATGCTATTGTTAATGAGGCTAACAAGAGATTTGCTGGTAAAGTTGACGGTATTTACAACTTTGTTCACCCTTATGGTTGCTCTCAGCTTGGAGAAGACCACGAAAATACTCAGAAACTTTTAGCAGGTATGGTTAATCACCCTAATGCTGCTGGTGTTCTTGTTTTAAGTTTAGGTTGTGAAAACAACAATTTAAATGAATTTAAGAAAGTTCTTGGTGACTATGATGAAGAAAGAGTTAAGTTCTTAGTTACTCAGGAAAGTGATGACGAAATTGAAGATGCTATGACTAAAATCGGCGAACTTGTTGAATATGCTCAACAGTTTAAGCAGGAAGAATGTCCTGTATCTAAACTTGTTATTGGTCTTAAGTGTGGTGGTTCTGATGGTTTATCAGGTATTACAGCCAACCCACTTATTGGTAGAATTTCTGATATTGTTGTTGCTAATGGTGGTAAGACAGTTCTTTCTGAAGTTCCAGAAATGTTTGGTGCTGAAACAATGCTTATGGACAGATGTAAAACTCCGGAACTTTTTGATAAAACCGTTCACCTTATTAATGACTTTAAAGAATATTTCCTAAGCCACGGTGAACCTGTAGGCGAAAATCCTTCACCTGGCAACAAAAAAGGTGGTATTACAACTCTTGAGGACAAGTCTTTAGGCTGTACTCAAAAGGGTGGTACATCTAATGTTATGGGAGTTCTTAAGTATGGTGAAAAGGCAACTGCTCAAGGTCTTAGCCTTTTACAAGGTCCTGGTAATGATATTGTTGCTATTAGTGGTATGATGGCTTCAGGTTGTCACATTATTCTTTTCTCAACTGGTCGTGGCACTCCTGTAGGCTCTCCTGTTCCTACTGTTAAGATTGCTACTAACTCTGCTTTAGCTCAGAAAAAGCCTAATTGGATTGATTGGAATGCTGGTAGACTTGTTGAAGATAAGCAGATGGACGATTATGCTGAAGATTTCTTTAAGTATATTCTTGATGTTGCATCTAACAGAACTAAAACAAAAAATGAAATTAATGGTTACAGAGAAATTGCTATTTTCAAAAATGGTGTAACATTATAATAGTTTAAAATCATTTGTATTACTGGGGAGTTCCCTCCCCTTATTAAAACTTATATTTTTTTGGAGGAAACTAAAATGGGTTTTATTGATGAAAATTTTTTATTAAAAACTGAAACTGCAAAGAAATTATTCCACGACTATGCAAAGGCACAGCCAATTTATGACTTCCATTGTCATCTTAACCCACAGGAAATCTACGAAAACAAGAATTTTGACGATATTTCTGATGTATGGCTTGGTGGTGACCACTACAAGTGGAGAGCTATGAGGTCTTTAGGTGTACCTGAAGAAGAAATTACTGGTAAGAACGCAGACAAGCTTAACAAGTTTGTTAAGTGGGCTGAAACTATCCAGTATGCTATTGGTAATCCATTATACCATTGGACACATCTTGAATTACAAAGATTTTTCGGTATCTATGAACCATTAACAAAAGATAATGCTGTTGAAATCCACGACAAGATTAATGAAATGCTTGCTAAACCTGATTTCAGAGTTAGAGAACTTATTGTTAAATCTAATGTTAAGGCAATTAACACTACTGATGACCCTGCTGATTCTTTAGAGTGGCACAAGAAGATTGCTGCTGATGAAGATAGATTTAAGGTATATCCAGCTTGGAGACCTGATAAGGCTCTTAATATTGATGCCCCTACTTATGCTGATTATATTAAGACTCTTGGTGAAGTTGGCGGCAAGGAAATCAAGACTTTTGCTGACTTAAAGGCTGTTCTTTTAGACAGAATGGATTTATTTGATGAATTAGGTTGTCGTGCATCTGACCACGCATTTACTTATGTACCATTTAACAAGGCTACTGAAGCTGAAGTTGATGCTATAATTACTAAGGCTCTTGCTGGCAACAAGCCAAGTAAGGAAGAGTGTGAACAGTATAGAACTGCTCTTATGTTATTCTTAGGTGCTGAATACCACAAGAGAGATTGGGCTATGGAAATCCACTTAAATATTAAGAGAGATAACAACACTAGAATGTTTGAAAAAATGGGTCCTGATACTGGCTTTGACTGTATTTCTGACTGGTCAACAGTTGAAGGTTTAACAGGTCTTTTAGACGCTCTTGACTACAACAACAACTTACCAAAGACATTATTATTTGCAGGTAACCCAGCTGATAATCAGGTATTTGGTACAATCCTTGGTTGTTTCCAGGGTACTGAAGCTGCATCTAAGATTCAGTTTGGTACTGCTTGGTGGTTCAATGATAACAAAGACGGTATGGAAGCTCAAATCAAGGCTCTTGGTAACCTTGGTGTACTCGGTAAGTTTGTTGGTATGCTTACTGACTCAAGAAGTTTCTTATCTTACCCAAGACACGAATACTTTAGAAGAATTCTTTGTAACATTTTAGGCGATTGGATTGAAAACGGCGAATACGCTAATGATATTGCTTTTGCTGGTAAGATTGTAGAAGATATTTGCTACAACAATGCTGCTAAGTATTTTAATCTTGACAAATAATTAAATAAATTTTTAATTAGATTAATAGAGAGAGCAGTTTAACTGCTCTCTTTTTGTTTAAAGAGGGGTGATTTTTATGAAAAATTTTTCATTTAAAAGTTTTATTTCCGGTGTATTAGTATCAACTGTAGTTTTAGTTCCTGCCCTTTCATTTGGTGCAAGTAGCCAAACTATTAATGTTATTTTCGGCAAAATTAAACTTGTTGTAAATGGAAATAGTGTAAATGAAAGCTCTTTGCTTTATAATGGTACTACATATTTACCTATTAGAGCTATTGCAAATGCTATTGGTGCTAATGTAAGCTATGATAACAAAAAATATGTGGCTACTTTAACAACAGCTACACAATCTGACCCAAAATCCACATATTGGGCAAATAAAGTTTATATTTTAGCTACAAATGGTAATATTGATGCTAATAAACTTGTTATAAGCAATGTAACATCCTCTGCATTTAATTATGAATTTAGAAAAGACAATACTAGCATAATAAAAGGTACTGCTAATATTTCAGGATATATTGCAACTTCTAAAATTTCTGATATATATGGTATAAATTTTGAGATACACGGTGATGAAATTACTGTTTCTGAAACTGGCAAAGCACAAATGTATCCTAATAGTATGGCAACTTATGTACACAAAACATCAATGAATACAAATACTAATTCTACAACTACTAATCAGCAAAATAGCACCACTTATACTAATTTTAAAGCTGGTAAATATTCTGCCGGTTCTTCATCTACTGCTAAAACATTAATTATAAGCAATGTTATAGCAGGAAAGAGCTTTAAATACGAAGTTATTGCAGGTAATGGTAAAGATGTTGTAACTGAAGGTACTGCAACAATTACGGCTGAAGGTAAGGCTGAATGTACTTTTTCTGATGATTACAAAATAACTTTTATTGATTTAACAAACGATGTAATACAATTAAAAGAGTCTAAGCAAAAACTATTTGCTTATGATGGTATTAAATTTTATACTACTTAATTAGACTAGTACAATTATCTATATTATTATTTATAACAAACATTGAAAAAAGGCAAATCTATAATAAACTAAATTACGATTTGCCTTTTTAATAGTTATATTTCAACTATATTTATCATTACTTTCCCTTAATATAATAATCATAGGGATTTAAGTATTGATTATCTTTCATTATTTCATAATGCAAGTGAGGACCAGTTGAATTGCCTGTACTACCTGTATGAGCTAAAACTTGTCCTTGCTTTATTTTTTGATTTTTTTCAACATCAACAGATGTAAGGTGAGCATACATTATTACATAGTTATCATAAGTCTTATACTTTACCCAATTACCATAACTATTAGAATAACCAGTATCAATAACTACACCACTTTTAACTGCCTTAGCCTCACTATTTGTAGCCACACCTATATCTATACCTTTATGGTTCTCACTTTTACCTGTTACCGGATTATTTCTACTGCCAAAAACATCAGTAATTGTACCATTACTTACGGGTTTTTCCCAAACCTCACCATATGCTTCATTTTGACTTTCAACTTTTTTCTGCTTATTATAATAAGAATTTTTTTCAAGATTATTTATATATTCTGTAGATTCATCATCTAATATAAAATCATCATCATTAAAAAATCCAACACTTTTGGCATCTATAACAAATTCTTTAATACTTTCACTACTGTTTTTGACTGTGTCCGCCGATGTGTTTACAGTTAAATGTGATTTAATTTTATCACCTATACTCGGATTTAACTGAAAAATACCTATTAAAATAATAGCTATTCCTAAACAGATATTAAGCCTTAATATAAATGTGGAATTATCATTATTTTTTTCAACTTTTCTTTTATAATATCCTCTTTTTATTCTTCTGTGCCTTGCTGAATAGTATTTTTTATCCATAAAAATTCACCTCTTAATATTTATATGAAGAAGTTACTACATTTATTACACTATCTTGGTAACAAAGCAAAGGAAATAAGCATAAATCCACCTAAAATATATAGCAAAGGACTAATTTTTTTATTATGTTTAACAAAAATATGAATAAAAATATAACTTAAAATACCAACACTAACACCTGTTAATAAACTATTAGTTAAAGGCATAATTATCATTGTCAAAAAAGACGGAACTGCCTCTGTTATATCCTCAAAATCTATATATTTTAACACACCCATCATTAACACACCTGCGACTATTAAAGTAGTAGCTGTTGCTGATGAAGGTATAAGAGTTACAAAGGGAGTAAAAGGCAATGTACAAACAAAAAGAATACCTGTAACAACAGATGTCAAACCTGTTCTGCCACCTTCAACAACACCTGCTGTTGACTCAACATAAGTTGATATACTGCTTGAACCAATTAAAGCACCCATTGATGTTGTAACTGCGTCTACTTCAAGTATTCTAGGTATATTTTTACTGCCACTTTTATTGTTTCTACAAAAACCAATATAATTATCCATAGCTATAAGCATAGACATTGTTTCAAATATATCCATAATACAAAGAGAAAATATTATAACAACTATACTAAGTATTGTCATAAAAATTGTATCTTTATTAGTAAAGTCAATCAAACCCTTAAACTCCGGCTTTAAAATCCAATCATTTAAATTAATTCCATAGTTAAATACATCACCCTTTAAATGAACAAGACCCAAAGGTATAGCCAAAATTATACAAAGTATCTTGCCTATAAAGACAGAGCCGTGTATATTTTTTTTGAGCATAATAACAATAATAATAACCATTGCAATAGTAAGCAATGCACTAACATTGTTATTATTAGTTAAATCTGTGCCAAATATTTTAGCAAACCCACCACTTGTATTATGTTCCAAAATATGGGATTTATAAAGACCCGTACAAGCTATAAAAAACCCTATTCCGGCACTAACAGCATACTTTAAATTATTAGGAATAGCCTTGTGTAATTTTTCTTCAACTCCTGTTACAGCCAACAAATAAAAAACTATACCTGATACAAATATTATTGCTAGTCCCTGATTATAATTATATCCAAAACCTTTACAAATAGTAAATGTTACAAAAGTTGATATTGCAACACTAGGACCTTGTACAAAAGGCATATTTACAAATAATCCCATAAATATAGATGAAATGCCAGCAGATAAAAATGCTATTGCCGTAAGTGCTACAAATATATTATCAATAAGATAGGTATTATATGTGTCATTAAAAACCTCAATTAGTATTTCAGGTACAAGTAATACAGCATATATTATTGTAAAATAGTTTGTTATACCTGCCAATACCTCGGTTTTGATTGTTGTATTATTTTCTTTTAATCTGAAATAATCAATACATATTTCTTTTAATTTATTGTACATAATTCCACCCAAACCATATTTATATATTATGAAACTTTAAACTTATATTTACATATAATAATGTATATTATTAAGGAGCAATATATGACAGACCAAAATAAAACTTGCTATCCAAAAGCTATAGCAATTATAAATGGCAATGACAAATATCCCAAAATATCAGGAACAGTACAATTTTATCAATGTAACAATGGTACATTAGTTACTGCTCGTATATTTAATTTACCCAATTCTACTGAAAAATGTAACAATAATATTTTTGCTTTTCATATTCACCAAGGTAAAAGCTGTACTGGTAATGAAAATGACTCTTTTGCAGACACAAAAGCTCATTACAATCCTAACAATTGCCCTCATCCTTATCACTCTGGCGACCTGCCTCCTCTATTCGGAAACAATGGTCACGCATATATGTCAGTACTTACAGACAGATTTAATGTTGATGAAATAATTGGCAGAACCGTTGTCATTCACTTAATGCTTGATGACTTTAAAACTCAACCTAGTGGAAATAGTGGCGAAAAAATTGCTTGTGGTGTAATTAAATCTATATAAATAAAAAAAAGCTATTGAAAGCATTCTACTTATCAATAGCTTTTAAAATTATTTTCCACTACTACCTAATTTACCACTACCTCTTTCAGATGGTATTGCCTGTAATTCATCGTAGCTTATTTCTTCTCTATTAAGTTCATTATGTACATTATGAACTATTCCCTGAAAAAGGGCTTTTGTATATGGATACACTATATATGCCTTTTCAACAACTTCCTTAACACTTTCCGGAACATTATCCATATTAAGCTTACTTATTAACACTGGTTTATCATTGGTATTAGTAGTAGCTAAAAACCACTCACCTCTATAGCTTGAATCAATTACACCAGCACTATACTTAATACCTTTACTGCCTGATGAGCCTCTCTCGTGAATTTGTATATAATAATCAACAGGTATAGCACTAGCAATGCCTGTTGGCACAAGTGCTGTACTATGAGGTTCAATTATCATATAATCTTCATCAAAACAAGGATAAATATCTATTCCCGCATTCCAAATTTCTCTTTCTGGAATTTTAGCATCTTCTCTAACCTTTGCAAAATAAATTTTGTTATTAGTCATTTTGTTTTTTCTCCTTAATCTTCAAAAAGAACAACCTCGCCCTTTTTCAATGTTGCAGGCACATTAATAATTCTTTGGTTACTTGAGCCTTTCCAATGAAGCATATTGTCCTTTAATTCCTCAACAAATTTACCGTCTACAATAACATCAACATATTTAACAATTTCAAGATTACTTATTTGCTCCCACAAATATCCAGTATAAAGCCATATGTTTTTGTTAGGATACTTTTCCTTAATCTTTTTAGCTAGCCTTGTTATTTCATCTCTATTTGCTGTGTGGAGAGGGTCCCCTCCACTAAATGTCACACCCTCAATATACCCAGGTGCAAGACATTCAAAAAGTTCTCTTTCTGCATTTTCATCAAAAAGCAGACCACCGTTTATATCCCAAGTAACAGGATTTTGACAATTATTACAGTGATGTTCACAACCACTTACCCAAAGTACTGTTCTTAAACCTTCACCGTTTAACATATCATCGTGAGTTATATTATGGTATCTCATTTTTTTCTTCTCCATTGCATTAAACAAAGTACGCCGTAGCGTACTTGTTTAGTTTTTATTTTAAAGCAGGCGAACAATGCTTGCCCCTATATTAATAGCTTTGAAAATTATAAGTTATATTCATTATTAAATAATATATTATCTTTTTTATTTATAACTTATCATATGTTATATCTCATCTTTTTTATTTAAAGTTTCACTTTAAGTCTTATTTCATAAGACTTGACACTTCGTGTCAATAAAAAAGACTCGATAAATCACCTCGGCGACAAATCGTAGCAAGCTCCATTTGTTCGCCTTCGGTGATTTACATACTTACTCTGTCAGCTATTTCAGCCATCTTAGCCTCATTAAGTCTAGTATCACCACTTACTCTTGAATAACTTAAATATCCATTCATTCTTTCAATCTTAGTAAGATTTGTACTTCCACACTTAGGGCATACATCCATATCAAGCTCTTGATGACCACAATCATCACAATAAGAAAGGCTCAAATTAACACCTTCATAAAATCCCATATCCATAGCTCTTTCAATAAGAGTAATAATAGCATCCTTATTGTAAGAAATAGGGTACTTAACATACTGTATTTTACCACCATTCATTAAGTTCCAAAATCTCTTTTCAAGATTTTGCTTTTGAATTGGTGTAATATCTTCCTTAACGTGACAATGGAAGCTATTTGAAACATATTCTCTATCAGAAACATTAGCTATTATGCCATATTTTCTTCTAAACTGCTTAACCTGTAGACCACAAAGACTTTCAGCAGGTGTACCATAAAGGGCATATAAAATACCGTCTTCCTTCTTATACTGGTCAACTTTCTTATTAATATATTCCATTACTTCAATAGCAAACTGACCGTCTTCAACAAGGCTCTTTTGATTATAAAGTTGCTGAAGTTCATTAAGTGCAGTAATACCAAAGCTAATTGTACAAGACTTAAGCAACGGCTTAATCTTATCATTTGGCTTTAAATGACCACCGTAGAAACCACCTTCACAATAAGCAACTGGGTTAGTTGATGCTTTCATTTCACCTAAATAATCAATAGTCTTTTTATGGAGAGTTCTTATCATTTCAAGATAATAGTCTAAAACTTCATAGAAATCTCTGCTTTCAGACCTTGCCTTTGCTAAAATCATTGGCAAATGCAAACTTATAGCACCAAGATTAAATCTGCCTACAGTTACAGCCTTATCATTTGCATCAGCAGGCTGCATACCACCTCTTTCAAACCAAAGTGAAAGAAAAGCTCTACAACCCATAGGACTAATAACTACACCATACTTTTTATATGCCTCTGCAACATAACTATCACCAGACAGACTAAGCCAATCTGGGTACATAGTCTTTGATGAACAATCTACTCCAGCAAGAAAAACATCGTGAAGTTCCTTACCCTCACTATGAAGCTCCTTATCATATAGAAAAACAATCTTAGGAAAAAGAACCGGCTTCTTGTTATCCTTTTTACCCTGACCACCTTTATGAACATCAAGTGCTGTAATAGCAGCCATTTTTCCAAATCTATCTTTAGCAAGACCAAGGGTAATAGTAATAAAAGGATAGTCACCTCTTGATGAACCTACTGAGTTTAATTTATACTCAATGCCTTGAAAACCTTGCTCAAACTCTCGTCTTACCTTTTTGCAGGCTACCTCATCTATATACTTTAAATCTTCAATTGAAAGTTCATCACAGCCCTTAATATCCTTAACATAAGTTTTTAATTCTTTACAGTATTTGTCATAACTCTTTTGTGCATAAGGAGATAAAATCTTATCAATTTCAGGTACTGTAAATCCACCATATTGCTGACTAGCTGTTGATAAAACTACATCACCAATTACATCAAATGCAACAGGTAATGAATTAGGCTCATTATACCAAAGGTTACCCATTTCAAAGCCACCTTTAAGTACAGCACCCATATCAAACAAGCAACAGTTCATTGTATCTCGTCTGGCTGACATATCGTGTATGTAAATATAGCCGTCTTTACAAGCCTGCTTTTCTTCAGTTGTAAGGAAAAACTTTTGATAAAGCTCCTTGTTAAGATGATTGTAAATAAGGCTTCTCTTAGTTGCAACTAATGCTGAATCAGTATTTGAGTTTTCTTTATCACCTATATACATTATACTCTGTGCTTTTTGATAAACATCATCAAGCATATGAACAAAGTCCTTTTTATAATTACGATAGTCTTTGTAACTTTTAGCTACCTTTGGCTCAATTGCCTCAAGAGCACTTTCAACAAGGTTGTGCATAGTCTGAATAGGAATATTCTTAGACCCACTTTCATCAATATGTGACTCTACCCAATCAACAACTCTTTCGTATTGTTCTTGAGTAAATGAAAACATTACTCTATTGGCAGACTTAGTAATTGCTGCCACAATCTTTGTGGAATCAAAAGGCTCCAATGTGCCGTCTTTTTTTATAATACATATATCTCTCATATCAATTTCCACTTAAAACACCTCCTATATTTAGTGGCAAGAGTTATTTTACACCACTATATCTAGTATGTCAATAAAATCTGCTAACAATTTTTGCACAAATAACCAGTGTTAAATTTAGTAAATTTTCTACTTGACTAACAAATACCTCAATTTAGGCTGATTTCTTATTGTAACATTATTGTAATATACTTTATGCAATTTTACTATTGATTTTTTATTTATTTTGTTAAATACTTATATATTGCACTAGCAAGACCATCATTATCAACTGTTTCCGTTACATAATCTGCATATTTTAGCAGTGATTGAGAGGAGTTGCCCATTGCTATTCCTATATTAGCAAATTTTAACATTTCCGCATCATTACCACCATCTCCAATAGCTATGGTATCCTTAACATTACCACCAAAATATTCCAATATCTTAATAATGCCCTTTTCCTTTGTAACTCCCTTTATATTTATTTCACCACTATTGTGTCCAAACTCCTTTACTGTATATGGAATAATAGTAAATTTTTCGCCTACTCTATTCCTCATATCATCAATTAATATATTTGTATCATAATAAAGTATTTTATTGACATTTTCCATATTGTCAAAATTATCAACCTTAGTCATCATATTATAAAACAAATCTGTTTCTATATCTCTGCCTAAGCTGGTAAAAACATATTTAAGAAATTCCTGTGTTTTTCCATTATTAAATACACCATTATCAGTTTCAATAGAAAATTTAATACCTTCATTTTCAAGAATTTTTATAATAATGTCTGAGTCTGCTTTTGTCATAGCATTACTTTCTATAACACTGCCATTAGCCTCAACATAACCACCAGCAGCACCAACAATACCATCAAAGCCTATATTTAAAATATAATCAAATATTTCACATTTTGACCTACCTGTAGCAAGAAATACCTTGTGACCCTTTTCTCTTGCCCATTTTATAGCTTGTACTGCACTTAATGGCACTTTGCCATATCTATTAGTCAAAGTGCCATCAATATCAATAAACAAATATTTCATTATCTGTTGTCAATTTTTTCTGGGTAAAGGTCGTGGTTTGCAAGTCTGTTCCAAGCAACCTCTTCCCACTTAGTACCTTTCATACCATAGTTGCAGTAAGGGTCAATAGATATACCGCCTCTTGGTGTAAACTTGCCCCAAACCTCAATATATTTAGGGTCCATAAGTTTAATTAAATCTTTCATTATAATATTCATACAATCTTCGTGAAAGTCACCGTGATTTCTAAAGCTAAATAAATAAAGTTTAAGACTTTTGCTTTCAACCATTTTTTCATTTGGAACATAGCTTATATATATTGTTGCAAAATCCGGCTGACCAGTAATAGGACAAAGACTTGTAAATTCAGGACAATTAAATTTAACAAAATAATCGTTGTCTGGGTGCTTGTTTATAAATGTTTCAAGTACCTCTGGTGCATAATCACTTTTGTATGCAACACCTTTATTACCTAAGAGAGTAACACCCTCAAGTTCATTTTTATTTCTTCCACTCATAAATAATCCTCACTAATAACACTTAAGCTGACAATAATCCTGTAATACCCAAATATGCCAACCCAATTATAACACAAAAAACTATTATCACTACAATACCTAATACTTTATCTCTTTTCCAAACCTCTCTAATTGATGATAAAAATACAGCTGCAAAAATAATTAATCCAACAATTCCTATTATTCTCACTTTATCACCTTACCTATTTACAAAGAGGGTCTTTAACACCATTAAGCTCAAAGGCTTTTTCTCTATCGATACAAGTACCACATTTACCACAAGGAATATCTCCACCCTCATAGCAACTCCAAGTAAGTTCATAAGGCACACCAAGTTCAAGACCAAGTTTAACAACGCCAGCTTTATTCATACCTACAAATGGGGCTTCTACTGTAAGTTGTTTTCCACTGCCTTCATATATTGCAGTATTCATAGCATCATTAAATTCCTTGCTGCAATCAGGATAAGCATTGCCTGCACTATCATCAGCGTGAGCTCCATAATAAATCTTGCTACAGCCTTTGGAAAGAGCAATACTTGCAGCACTGGCAATAAACAAACCATTTCTAAATGGTACATAAGTTGTTACAGGACTGCCCTCTGTTTTATTAATCTGTTCAGCATAGCTTTCCTTTGGTATTTCCTTATTAGAATGTGCAAGTAATGAACAGTCGCTGTATTCAAACATTTTGCTTAAGTCAAGTTTAATATGCTCAACATTATAATACTTTGCAACTGCATCAGATGCCTCCATTTCCTTATAGTGCTTTTGACCATAATATATAGAAAGAGCAACAACATTTTCATTGCCATATTTATTAACAGCTAAACCAAGACAAGTTGACGAATCAATACCACCACTTGATAAAACAAGAACTTTCATAACAACTACCTCCTTATTCTCATTTGCAACATAGAATCATTTTCAAATCTGCCTCTTAAAGTTTCAGTATATGTCTTTGACGCATTTTTCTTAATTCCTCGTGCTGTCATACAGCTATGACAACCCTCAATCATAACAGCTACATCATCAGAACCTGTTACAATAGATATAATTTCAGCAATGTCATTGCCTAATCTTTCTTGCAACTGCAATCTTTTAGCTGCCATATCACATATTCTTGCAATTTTACTTAAGCCTACTACTTTGCCCTTAGGAATATAGGCAACAGATACTTTCATATCATACATTAAAGCCATATGATGCTCACAATAGCTAAATACTTCAATATCCTTTACTATAACTACATCATTTGAACTTGAACGAAAGTCTTCACTAAATGTCTTGTCAAACATTTCAGCAATTTCATTGTTAGTATAGTTCATACCTTCAAAAACTTCTTCATACATTTTGGCAACTCTTTCTGGAGTTTCCTTTAAACCCTCTCTATCAGGATTATCGCCTAAAGCAATTAATATACCCCTTATATGTTCTTCTATAGCCTTAGTATCAATAGCCATATTTACACTCCTTTCTTGTTAGGGTCCCAAATATATTTGTGCATTTGCAACTGCATATTTACACCATTCATATTGTTATTAATCATAAATTCAACAATAGACTCAAGTTTAATAGCACCAAAAATAGGACTAATATATACAGCACATTTATTTGTTAAATTATATTTATCTATTATTTCTTTTGCCTTAATAAGGTCATTTTGAGAGCCACAAACAAATTTAATAGTATCCTTACTGTCAATGTAGTCATAATTAGTCATAAGCATTTTATCACACATACCACTTGATGGAGATTTAAAGTCCATCGTAAGACTTGGACAATTTTCAATAGCTTTTACCCAACTTACATCAACACTTCCGTTAGTTTCTATTTCAATATAAAGACTTTTATCCTTTGCTAATATTTTCAGAAGTTTATCCATATCTTTATGTAACAAAGGTTCACCACCAGTAAGCGTAATATTAGTAACCCCTGTTGATTTTATGTAGCTATATATTTCCTCTGGTGTCATTTCATCAGCAGGGCAGGAACTAACATTTGCCCACTTCGTATCACAATAGCTACAGTCAAGATTACAGCCTCTAAACCTAACAAAGACAGACAACTGCCCAGCTCTCCTACTTTCACCATTTATACTAACAAACTTTTCAACTACAAACATAAACTACACCTCGTAATAAGTAGCACAATTATTAGGTGTTTCATAAACAACAGCCTCTTTTACATTGTAGCCCTTTTCATTAAACTTATCATAAAAATACTTGGCAAAATTTTCAGCTGTAGGTCTAAAACTAACCTCAATTATTTTAAAACCTTCATCCTTTAATGCTTCCATTGTTATTGGTTTTAATGTGTTTTCTTCAATAATTAATGCGTGGTCTAAAGCATCAACTTCTGCCTTAAGCTGTTCCTTTAGTGTGCCAAAGTCAACAATCATACCTCTAGTCTGACCCTTTGAATCTACATTTTCCCCATAGACTTCAATAATTACTCTCCATCTGTGACCGTGAATATTGCTACATTTTCCATTATAACCACTTAAAAAGTGTGCCGAATCAAAGCTATACTCTGTTTTTAAACTATACATAATACACCTCAAAATAAATAAACTTTTTCATTAATAACCATAGCCTTTTAATACAAAAAAAGGACGCACTACGCCCTTATAAATAAAGACCTAGTTTTGTTTTAAGACAGGAGGGTTTCGAACTGTCCTATTTAATTATCTTAAGAATTATAACACAATAATACTACAAAATCAACTATTAAATCCATAAAAAATAAAAGGGTACTTACGCACCCTTAAATTTAACAATATTCTTTTTTTCAAGAAACTTATAAAGTAACACAGTTACAACAAAGGCAGAAAATACACCAGCAAAATCAATCCACACATCAACAACAGAACTTGACCTACCCTTTGGGAAAAGCTGAATTGTCTCATCAATTACAGCAACTAAAAGACCTGAAAACAGCACCTTGTCCCAATAATTTTTAATATTAGAATAAAAAAGTTTAAAATCCGTTGTTATCAAAAATGATAAACCTGCATATTCTGTAAAATGAGCAGTTTTTCTAATTAAATGTTCACTAAACTCCTTTTTGAAACCAAGACTCATTATAAAATTATTTATTATTTCCATTACTCCGCCACTTACTCCCGATGACTCTACACCATCAAAAGATGAATTTATCCAAATAAAAGATAAACAAGCAATGGTTAATATTATAAAAATTACTTTAGCTTTTTTCATACTTATTTCTTATTATTATAAAGGCTAATATAATAGGACTTCTTTAAAGTTTTTTCACTTTCATAAGAACTCTTCATTGTATCTACAACAGAAGTATCTGCACCCATAGCCTCAAGTTTACTCCTTAATTCACTTAACAATCCATCAACTTTACTATCAGCCTCATTTTCAAGAGATGCCGCTTTACTTAAATATGTAGACATTAAATCCTTAGCACTAGCACCATTTTTAATATCAGCCTTAGCTTGGTCAATTAAATTACCTATTTCTCCAAGATATTTAGCTTTTAATGTATAAAGTTTAACAGCATAATCACTTATAATAGATGAACTATCAGATTTTTTATTTTGCATATCAGAATTACCACTAGTATTACTAGATGCTAAAGCAGAATTTTGACTATTATCAGTACTAACATTACTTTCACTTAAAATCTTGCTTACAGCATCATCAACAGTCATTTGACCTTTTCTAATAGCCTCTTCTTCTTCAAAAGTAAAATCTCTTAAACCTTTAATATCATACTGTTCAAGTTCAGATTCAACAGTTTTCTTAGAATCTGAAATTTGCTGTTGAATATCTTCATCACTATATTTAGTAGCCTCTACAACAGCTGTAATATTATCCTTTTGCCAAATAAGCAAAGCTGTTGTACCTATAATCAATATACATAAAATAACTAAAACAACCTTTAAAGCCTTATGTGACTTTTTAACATTACCTTTAATAACAATTCTCCTCTCTTAAATACCGATAATTTCTTTACTTAACTCTATAATATTTTCAATAGGTTCATTACCTAATTTTTTAGATATAACACTACAAGCATTGCCTAAATTAGGTGGTCTTTTTTCCATATTGTGCATATCAGAACCAAGCAATCTAATTACTCCTTTTTCAATCCACTTAAT
>UMFG01010314.1_pt1 | contig 22658 bp, 18 predicted proteins | sample 1964961 | NCBI WGS metagenome assembly UMFG01 (sample SAMEA4836041, study PRJEB28245) | human gut metagenome | biome: gut microbiome; material: fecal sample | place: Denmark | collected 2008
GATTTTAAATCTTGTCTTTTACTATCAGATAGTGATGAGTCTTCCACTCTTGTATTTCTAATGACAGCACCACCTTCTTCTAAAAATGTTGACAGCTTTGAGGCTATAGCAAGATTAATATTTTTTTCATTTATACCGTCTGCGGCTACTTTTCCTGGGTCAAAACCTCCGTGACCAGCATCAATAACTATACACTTTTTATCAACTGGCATAACTGAAACGGCAATATTTTCATCATAATATGTTTTGCCTACACCAACTAAAATTATTCCTACATATAATGCAGTAAGAACTTTGCTTTTAGTAATTTTCATAATCTCTTAAACCTCCTAAGGCTGTTATTACATTATATTTAAAAAATTAATAAGTATTCTTTAAAAAACTAAAACAGCGACAGATAACTGCCGCTGTTTTAGTATACAAAAAAGAAGGAATATCAAACTCATTCTGTCATTTCGTTAATTATAAGCTTCCTAAAAGGAGGTTTGACTTATTTAAAAGTCCACAAAGCATTTCCATTACTTTAACCTGTAATTTGTTTATATCCTCAAAAATTTTATGTAATTTTGAGTAATCACTATCTATAGAATTAAGCTCTAATGACATATAGTGTATTGCATTATCAGCTTCTATTTTTTGTCTATATTCTTTTAATGTTGTTTCAATATTTTCTTTATTTTCAACATAAGCTCTATACATATCAATTTGTTTGTTGCCAATATTTTTTTTAACCTTAGCATAGTCTGAAAGTATGTTATTTATTTCCTTATCATTTGATTTAGTATATTTAAGCATATTGTTAATTATGTCACCATTTGCTTTAACTGAATTAACCATAGCTTCAACATTGTTGCAAGAGTATATTATATTATCACTCATTAGCACCTCTCCTTTCTCTTTAAATATATAATATCACATATTTATAAAGAAAACATTAAGGCAAGATTAGGATATTCTTAAAATTAATGAGAATATTTTAATGGCATAAAGGGCAAGTTAATTATGAGGTGAATTATGTGAAAAAATGGACTTTTACTATTGTTATAGTGTTTTTAATAGTATTGACTGGATGTAATAATGTAAAGGCTAAAAATGTGCCATTAAGCCAAGTTTTAGAGGAAATAAAAGTTGTAGCAGAATTTGAAAATCCCAAAACCCTTGACCTAAAAAATCAAAATATAGCAGCAGATTTTGGTATTGATACATCAAGTATATCAGAGGGCTATGTGTATTATTCTGAAAACGCTAATGCTGATGAAGTAATTATTTTGAGAGCTGTTTCCAATGAAAAACTTGAGGAAGTTGAGAAGGCTGTTGCTGGGGAATTAAATGGAAAGGTTAATGCTTGGAAAAGTAACAAAATAGAAAATGAAAAATTGAAAAATCATATTATAAGAACCATTGGAGATTGTGTGCTTTTGGCTATTGGGGATAAAGCAGAGGAGATTAATAACATTTTTGCAGAATTAAAAGATAACTAAGTTTTTTATGTAGTTGGAATTTATTAAAATTCTCTGATTTTCTGCCTATTAACGCCTTATTGTTGTTTTTTCTATTGACAAACCCTCTTATAAATATTACAATATAAGTAGTATAAAGCCGTGGTATGCCTATGCCTATGGCTAGTGGGAGGAAGAATATGTTTTTATTTAGAAAGAGAGTATGGGCTATGTTACTTGCTGCTTTGGCTTTCATTTGTACTGCTTGCAATTCTAATAAGTCAGAAAATAACAATGACAATAATTATAGCAATGATGTAGTAGTTAATAGTTCTGATAATATAGATGTTAATGACGATATGGCACCTTCTGATGAAGAAAAAGTTGAAATAAAGGTTGGACTTGTTAAAAATTCTGCTTCTGTATTAGGCGCAGCTCATTTATTTGCTAATAGTGAAGATAATTCAGCTTATGAAAAGTATACCCCAGTGGTTTATAATACGGCTGATGAACTTTTGCTTGCTTTTAATAATGGTGAAGTTGCTACTGCAGTTTTACCTCCAGATAAAGCTGCTATTTGTTATGATAAGTCTAATTGTTATGTTACAGCTATTACTGGTGGTTGTAATTATTATATTGCTGAAAATGGTAATACTATTAATGATATAACAGACCTTAATGGTAAAACTGTTACTGTTAGTAAAGAGGATACAATGTCACAAAGTGTTCTTAATGTAGTAGCAAAGAATACTGGTATTAATATTTCATATAATCAAGTTGAAAATAATAAAGCCCTTGTTGAAGGAATTAAAAATGGCAGTGTTAAGTGTGCTATGATACAAGAGCCTTATTTAAGCCAAGTTACTAATGATAGTGTAAGAAGTGCTATTGACCTTTATGATTCTTGGAATGATGTAGCAGAGCAGGAAATGGTTACATCTTGTCTTATAGTTAATAGGAATTTTGTTTCTGAACAAGCCGTTCATTTTGGCTTCTTTATGAAGGATTATAGTGCTTCAGCATCTATGGCTAGAAGAAATACAGAAGAAACTGCTAAGGTTGCTAATAAGTTTGCTCTTGTTGATGATGTAGATGCTTGTAAGGCTGCTGTGCCTGGTTGTGGTGTTACATTTAAAACCGGTGCTGAAATGCAAGAAATGCTTACAGCGTTTTATAATCAAATATTTGCTGAGAATGCGGATATTTTAGGTGGACAAGTGCCAGACAGTAGTTTTTATTTTGTTAATGAATAATTGTAGTTTTTATAATTGCTTTGGTTAATTAAAATAATAGGTGAGTGGTGTAGATGTTTTATTTCTACACCACTTTATTTTTTGTTAGAAAAGCCACCGTTATGAAAAACGGTGGCTCATTATATGTAGTATATAAGAAGATATTAAACAACCTGTCCTTTAGTAATTACAATAGGGTCATCAGGAGTACCAATAACTTGCTTACCATCACTAATAACTGCTTCTTTATCAATTATAGCGTTTTCAATTACACAGCCTTTACCAACATAAGAACCTTTCATAACAATTGAGTTCTTAACTGAAGCATCAGCAGAAATTGTAACCTTTCTAAAAAGAACAGAATTGCTTACAGAACCGTCTACAATAGAACCTGTACCAACAAGTGAATTTTTAACATCAGCAGTTGAGTTAAACTTAGCTGGAGGGTCATCACTTGGCTTAGTGCTTATGTATGGCTCTGACTTAAACTCAGCTCTTACCTCTGGTGTTAAGAAATCCATATTAGTTTCCATATATGCTTCAACACTGTTAAGAGTATTCCAATAGCCTTCAAACTTATAACCATATATATTAAGGTTACTCTTATTTCTTAAAATAATATCCTTAACAAAGTCATAATAACCCTTAGGAATAGCTGTTTCAAGGAGCTTAATAAGTAAAGGTCTTGAAATAACATATATACCAAGTGAAATATTGTCACTCTTAGGTTCAATAGGCTTTTCTTCAAAAGAAGTAAGTTTCATATTATCGTCAAATGTCATTACACCATAATCGTGAGGGTCTTTGGTAGAATTAGCAACATTTTTAGTTACAATAGTAACATCAGCACCCTTTTCAATATGATAATCAAGTAGCTTTTGATAATCCATTTTATAAACGGCATCACCAGAAACAATAACCACATAAGGTTCGTGGCTTCTTTTAAGGAATGAAATATTTTGATAAATAGAGTCAGCAATACCTCTAAACCAGAAATTATTTTCGCTAGTAAGGAAAGGTGTGAATATGTAAAGACCGCCTTCCTTTCTATCTAAATCCCACCACTTAGCTGATGATAAGTGGTCTTGTAAACTTCTTGAATTATACTGAGTAATAACAGCTACCTTATTAATAGCTGAATTTGACATATTACTAAGAGTAAAGTCTATAGCTCTGTAGGATGCTGCAACAGGCATAGCTGCAATAGCTCTTACCTTACAGAGAGTTTTAAGTCTTTCACTGTTGCCTCCGGCAAGAATAATACCTATAGCTTTCATAATCAAATCGCCCCCTCAACAATAATAACTGACTGTCCACTAGGAAGCTTGTTTTCTGTGTAATTTTCGGCAGTAGTATTGCCATATATTACACAATTCTTGCCTATTTCAATTCCGTCAGGAACAGTTGTGTTGTTTCCAATAACAGTAATACCAGTGTTGTAAATTTTAGGCTTACAAACATTAGGAACATTTTCACCCAAACCCATTACAACATTATTGCCAATAACAGTATTTTGGTCAATGATACATCTGTCTATTACAGTATTCTTACCTATATGGCAACCTTCCATAATGATAGAATCTTTAACAACAGCTCCCTCTTCAATAGTAACATTTTTACTTATAACAGAGTGTTCAACTTTACCTAATATATCACAACCTTCGGATATAATACTTGTTTTTATTTCTGAATTTGGACCTGAATACATAGGTGGCTGTAAATTGCTGTTAGTATATATTTTCCAAAAATCTTCGTAAAGATTAAATTCTGGCAATGTTTTAATAAGTTCCATATTAGCTGCCCAGTAAGATTCAATTGTACCGACATCTTTCCAGTAGTCTTTAAATCTGTAAGCATAAAGAGTCATACCTTTATTGAGCATTGATGGAATAATATGCTTACCAAAGTCACTATCAGCGTGGATTTTGTTATCTTCAATAAGTGCTTCTCTTAACTTGTCCCAAGTAAATATGTATATACCCATACTAGCAAGGTTGCTCTTAGGGTTAGCAGGTTTTTCTTCAAATTCATAGATTTTGTCATTTTCGTCAGCATTCATAATACCGAAACGACTTGCTTCTTCCATACTAACTTCGAGAACAGCAATAGTTACATCACAGTTATTTTCTTTGTGGTACTTAAGCATAGCGGCATAATCCATTTTGTAAATATGGTCACCAGATAAAATAAGTACATATTCAGGCTTATTAGCATCAATATAGTCAATATTTTGATAAATAGCATTAGCTGTGCCAGAGTACCATTCACCTTTTTCGCCTTCTCTTTGGTGTGGTGCAAGTATAGCGACACCACCATCTCTTGTATCAAGATCCCAAGGAACACCAATACCTATGTGTTGATTAAGTGTGAGTGGTTGGTACTGAGTAAGTACACCAACAGTTTCTACACCAGAGTTTACACAGTTACTCATTGGGAAATCGATTATTCTGTATTTACCACCAAAAGCTACGGCAGGTTTAGCTTTATCCATTGTAAGTATGCCTAAACGGCTTCCTTGTCCACCGGCTAAAAGCATAGCCATCATTTCTTTTTTTCGCATAGCTTTAATCCCTCCATTCGCTATGATTTATTTAAGTATATAATAACATATTTCTATGGTAAATTACAACAAAAATTATGTAATTTGTAAAAAAAATAATTAAAAAATCGTGTATCATATTTTTATGTATTTATACAACAAGTAATATTTTCTATAAATATTCGACTTATTTTGATAAATTTATGTTAAATACGCACAAAATAATGTGGTTGAAGGGGATTAAAATATTATTAAAAATTGTTTTTACATATTTACAAAATATTAATTTTTAATTGAGGTTGTCTATTTTTTATATATTAACTATGGTAATTTGCTTCAAAATAGGTTAATATATCATTATGAATATGTAGTAGAGGAGGATAATATGAAATACGGATTTATAAGAACAGCAGCAGCAACACCTTTTGTTAAAGTTGCTGATTGCAAATATAATACAGATAATATTATTGCTTGTATTAATGAGGCTTATGGTAATAATACAGAACTTATTGTTTTTCCGGAGCTTTGTATAACAGGATATACTTGTGGTGACTTGTTTTCGCAACGCAGACTTATTTCATCTGCTATGGAAAATATTAGTAGGCTTAAGAAAGCAACTCTTAATAAAAATATAATTACTGTCATTGGATTTCCTTTTGAATATATAGGTAATTTATACAACTGTGCAGCAGTTTTGTACAAAGGTTCTGTTTTAGCTGTTGTACCTAAGAGTTTTTTACCAAATTATAATGAATTTTATGAAATGCGTTGGTTTAAAGAGGCAATTAAGGATACAATACTTATTAATTTTTTAGGTGAGGAAGTCCCTTTTGGTACAAATGTTGTTATTCGTTCTGCTAATATGCCGGAATTTACATTAGGTGTAGAAATATGTGAGGACTTGTGGAGTGTTATTCCACCTTCACTTAACCACGCTTTAGCTGGAGCAACGATTATAGCAAATCCATCTGCTGGCAATGAAATAACAGGTAAAGATGTGTACAGACGAGGTTTAGTTGAAAGTCAGTCTGCAAGAATAATTGGTGGTTATATATATGCTTGTGCTGGTGAAGGCGAGTCTACAACTGATGTAGTTTATTCAGGTCATAACTTGATTTGTGAAAATGGTATTACTATTAAAGAGTCACAGAGATTTAAAAATTCAATTATTTATGGTGACATTGATGTTTATAAAATAATTAGTGAAAGACAGAAAAATACATCATTTAGAACAGATGATGGAGATTATACTGTTATAGATATAGATTTTAAGCCTAAAAAGGGAGATATAGACCGTTTTGTTGACCCAGCTCCTTTTGTGCCAAAGGATTTGAAAAAGAGAGCTAAAAGATGTGAAGAAATCATAAACATACAGGCTTTAGGTTTAAAAAAGAGAATTGAGCATATAGGTTGTAAAAATGTTGTAATTGGTATAAGTGGCGGACTTGATTCAACTCAAGCACTTATAGTAACTGCTAGAGCTTTTGAACTTGCAAGACTTGATAAAAAGGGAATTATTGCTGTTACTATGCCTTGTTTTGGTACAACTGATAGAACATATAACAATGCTGTAAGTCTTGTTAATAACATAGGTGCAACCCTTGTAGAAGTTAATATTAAAAAGGCTGTAATGCAACATTTTGAGGATATTGGACATAATGCAGATATACACGACCTTACTTATGAAAACTCTCAAGCAAGAGAGAGAACTATGATTCTTATGAATATGGCATCTAAATATAAGGGATTTGTAGTTGGTACTGGTGATTTAAGTGAGTTAGCATTAGGTTGGGCAACTTATAATGGTGACCATATGAGTATGTATGGTGTAAATTGTTCTATACCAAAGACGCTTATAAAGTACCTTATTGGTTATGTTGCAGACACAACTATTGACAATGACCTTAGAAAAATTTTAGTTGATATTTTAGATACGCCGGTTTCACCTGAACTTTTACCTCCTGATGAAAATGGTGAAATAGCACAGATTACAGAAGATGTAGTTGGTCCTTATGAACTTCACGATTTCTTTTTATACAATATGATGCGACTTTCCTTTGAACCAGATAAAATCTTCTATTTGGCACAAATTGCATTTAATGATAAATATGATAAAGCTACTATTTATAAGTGGCTTAGAAATTTCTATTGGAGATTTTTCTCTCAGCAATTTAAGAGAAGTTGTTTACCTGATGGTCCTAAGGTAGGTTCTGTTAGCCTTAGTCCAAGAGGAGATTGGAGAATGCCTAGTGATGCTTCTGTAAATGTGTGGATGGAAATATTAGAAAAAATTAAGGAAGAAATTGAAGATAAGTAATAATTAAATAATAATAGGTAATAGGTAAAGGTATATAATTAGAAAAAATACCTATTGCTTATTATTTATTTAACAATATTAAATTTATACTTGTATTAAAACTTAATTAGGTATAAAATAGAAATAAAAAACTTGAAAGGATATATAATTATGGCAAAGAAGGTTATAGCTGTTTTATTTGGTGGTCAGTCATCAGAACACGATGTATCAAAGGTAAGTGCAGCTACTATTATTTCAAAAATAAATCAGGATAAATATACAATTATACCAATATACATAACAAAGGAAGGACATTGGCTTTTATATGATGGCCCTGTTGAAAATATACAAAATGATACTTGGGAGAAGTTCGCAGCATCAGCTATTTTAAGTCCAGATGCTACACATAAGGGCATATTTAGAATTGTAGGAGATAAGCTTAAGCTTATACCAGTTGACCTTGTATTTCCTGTTTTGCACGGTGTAAATGGTGAGGACGGTACTATTCAGGGACTTTTGGAACTTGCAAATATTCCGTATGTAGGTTGTGGAGTTCTCTCATCAGCTGTAAGTATGAATAAGGCATATACTAAGATTATTGTTGAAAAACTTGGTGTAAGTCAAGCTAAGTACCAAGTTGTATATAGATATGATGTAGAAAATAACATTGAGCAAGCTATTGAAAAGATTGAGGAAACTTGTGGTTATCCTTGTTTTGTTAAGCCAGCTTGTGCAGGTTCAAGTGTAGGTATTACAAAGGCACATAATAGAGATGAGCTTGTTGACGGTCTTTGGGTAGCTTCTAAGGAAGATAGAACTATTGTTGTGGAAGAAAATATTACAGGTTTAGAACTTGAGTGTGCTGTACTTGGTAACAATGATGTTAAGGCATCAGCTATTGGTCAGGTTCTTGCTGCAGCTGAATTTTATGACTATGACGCAAAGTATAACAACAGAGAGTCTAAGACTGTAATTCCAGCTCCAATTCCAAATGATAAGGCTGATGAAATAAGAGAAAAGGCAGTTGAAATATTTAAGGCACTTGATGGCAGAGGTTTATCAAGAGTTGACTTTTTTATGGAAGAGGGTACTAACAGAATAGTATTTAACGAAATTAATACTTTACCTGGCTTTACACCTATTAGTATGTATCCAATGCTTTTTAATGAAGTTGGTATTCAAACAGAAGAACTTGTTGAAAAAATTATTGAATTTGGTTTTACTAGAAACGAGGACTAATATTATGGATAACAGACCTATTGGTATATTTGATTCTGGTGTAGGTGGACTTACTGTTGTTAAACAGATTATAAAAGTTTTGCCTAATGAGAATTTAGTATACTTTGGTGATACTGCAAGAGTACCTTACGGCTCTAAAAGTAAGGAAACTGTTACCAAATTTTCAGAACAAATTGTAAGATTTTTAAGAACTAAAGATGTTAAGGCTATTGTTATTGCTTGCAATACTGTAAGTTCAAACTGTTATGAAAGTCTTTCTGAGTCTTTTCCTGATTTGCCTATTATTGAGGTGGTTACTCCTGGTGTTGAAAGTTGCCTTGCAGCCACTAAAAATAAGAGAGTTGGACTTATAGCAACACAAGGGACTGTTAATTCTGGTGCTTATGAAAGAAAACTTAAAAATGCTGATAGTGAAATACAGGTTTTTAAAAAGGCTTGTCCACTCTTTGTACCATTGGCAGAGGAGGGGTGGACTAATAATCAAATTGCAAAACTTACTGTTAAAGAGTATCTTACAGAACTTGTTAATAAGGATATAGACTCTATAATACTTGGTTGTACTCATTATCCCCTTTTAAAGGCTTGTATTGGTGAGTTTGTTGGTGAAAAGGTGACTATTGTTGACCCTGCTAAGGCAACTGCTGTAAGATTAAAGGAGTTTCTTGAAAGTCAAAGTATGCTTATTGATAATTTAGATAATGGTAAAAGGGAATTTTATGTTAGTGACGATTATGCTAACTTTGATAAAATTTGTAAAAATGTACTTAACTATACTTGTAAGGCTGAAAAGGTTGATATAGAAAAGTATTGATATAATTATAAGTAACAAAATCCTATTATGCTATTTTAAATAACATAATAGGATTTTATTTTTCGCATTATTGGGGATATTAATATAGTTTTCTGTTTACAATCAATTCACAATTAAGCATACTTACAAAATGTTGTTGCCTTCTTGTAAATTAAACTATAATTTAGAAAAAATCAAATACAAAAAAGAACCATCTTAGGACGATCCTTTTTTGCTTAATACATTATTATATAATTAGCAAACACCCTGAGCTAACATAGCTTCAGCAACTTTCTTGAAACCAGCAATATTAGCACCAGCTACGAAGTTATCCTTCATACCATAAGCTTCAGCCTGCTCTGTCATATTCTTGCATATATTAACCATAATACCGTGGAGCTTAGCATCAACTTCGTCAAATGTCCAGCTTAATCTTTCGCTATTCTGGCTCATTTCAAGAGCAGAAGTTGCAACACCACCAGCATTAGCAGCCTTAGCAGGAGCAAATAATACACCAGCAGCCTGGAATGCAGCAATAGCTTCTAATGTAGAAGGCATATTTGCACCTTCACCAACAGCCTTACAACCATTAGCAATAAGAGCCTTTGCATCATCTTCATTAAGTTCGTTCTGAGTTGCACAAGGAAGAGCAATGTCACACTTAATATTCCAAACACCCTTACCTTCGTGGTATTCAGCATTCTTATGAGTTTCTGTATATTCAGCAAGTCTACCTCTTCTGTTGAACTTAAGGTCCTTAACATATTCAATGTCAACACCGTCAGCATCGTAAATATAACCGTTAGAGTCAGAGAAAGATACAACCTTAGCACCTAACTGAGTAGCCTTTTCAGCAGCATAAACAGCAACATTACCAGCACCAGATACAACAACTGTCTTGCCCTTGAAGCTATCGTTCTTGTTGTTAAGCATTTCTTCAACAAGGTAAACAAGACCGTAACCAGTAGCCTCAGTTCTAACTAAAGAACCACCAAATGTAAGACCCTTACCAGTTAAAACACCTTCGTAAAGACCAGTAATTCTCTTGTACTGACCATACATATAACCAACTTCTCTACCACCAACACCAATGTCACCGGCAGGTACATCAGTATCAGCACCAATGTGTCTGTAGAGCTCAGTCATAAAGCTCTGGCAAAATCTCATAACTTCGTTGTCTGACTTACCCTTAGGGTCAAAGTCAGAACCACCCTTACCACCACCGATAGGAAGACCAGTTAAGCTGTTCTTGAAAATCTGCTCAAAACCTAAGAACTTAATAATACCAAGGTTTACAGATGGGTGAAATCTTAAACCGCCCTTGTAAGGTCCAATAGCAGAGTTAAACTGTACTCTGTAACCTCTATTAACCTGTACCTGACCCTTGTCATCAATCCAAGGTACTCTAAACATAATCTGTCTTTCTGGCTCTACAAGTCTTTCAAGTAAAGCAGACTCCTCATATCTCTTGTCAGCTTCAATAACTGGCTTTAAAGTAGTTAATACCTCAGTTGCAGCCTGATGGAATTCTGGCTGAGCTGGATTCTTAGCAATAAGGTCAGCAAGAACCTTTTCTACATATCCCATTGTTTGTTCCTCCGTTCGTTACTTTTATTTATATTTATATACTTTTACGGGGTTATATAAACAAAACCAAGTTGGTTGGGTCATTTCTATAACGACCAATCTGTTTCTGTCCCCTTAAAATAGATTATAATATCATTTTCTTCATTTGTCAACAAATTCTGTTTGTGCAATTATAACGAAAAAAATTAAGTTTTTTATGCAAAAAGTTAAAATAATTACATTTAAATCTTAAAAAGATAATAAAATAAAGGTTTTACTGTACTAGAAATATCTAACAATACTAAATAAGACATAAATTATATAAGTGATTGTTTTAGAGTAACTGTAGTTGTAAATTATGCCTTTATATTCTATTATAAAAGCAATTGCAAAATGACTAAAATTAGGTTAAAATATAAAATATATAATAAAATTTGGAGGAAATATAAATGAAAAAATTGTTTTTAGCACTTTTTTGCAGTCTTTTTTTTGCCTTGCCTGTTTATGCTGACAATGTTATTACAGCACCTATTGATGGCAGACCTATAAGCAAGGAATATTTAGGAAAGTTAGCTGAATTAGGCAGTGACCAGTTTTACACAGTATCTGATGAAAATCTTGACTTCTTTTCTTCTTATGAGCCTGACAATCATTTAGGCAATAGTCAAAAGGTAAGGGAGGAAATTTATAATATTGTATCACAGAAAAATACAGATAATACTACTGTTATTATAAATACATCTTCCTATATTACTAATGGTCTTGTTGGCAGTCGTTGCGGTGTTAATTATGACAATTATAAAGATGCCTTAAAGGACTTAGACAAACTTATGACAGATTTTAATAAACCAACATATTATGTTAATTTATCTGTACCTCGCTCTTTACCGGAAACCAGATTTAATAAAATATGGGTAAATGATAATAAGATGAGAGGATTGGGATATTATTACCTTAAGTATAATAAAGATGCCGAAAATTATAGTGAAATAAGTTCTAAATTTGCAAATGTAACTCCAGAACAGTATATTATGGAATTTAGTTATGTTTATAACAAAGCTGGTGAACTTGGAGAAAACAAGTTGACACAGTGGGAAAAGGATTTTCTCAACTACTTTAATAGGAATATTAAAACAAAAGCTCCTTATAAAGAATATGTTGATTATTATATTAAGCCTTATGAAACAACAGCTATTATTTTTGGTCAGCTTTTAAAGTATCAGCAAGAGGGCAAGCTTTCACAAATTGTAGTAAGTAATGATGATTTGCAAATACCTAATTCAATTACTTATTTTTACAATAAAGGTTGTGATTGGGTACAGACAGAAAATGATTCACCTATTAAATACAGCTATGCCAGAACATATATGCAAACAGGTGCATCATCTATACAGAGAAAAATAACTGATGCATATTCTAAAGTTGAACTTGGTAAGGCTAATACTGGTTCAAGCAAATTTATAAATATTATTTATGGTACAGATGAAGTTCCACAGCTTATTTATGCCAGAGATTATACTAGAAGAAAATATTTAACTCCACAGCTTACATTTTTATATAATGATACCAAACAAAATGTGTCAACTTATGATGTTAAACAGCCGGGCAATATTGCAAGAGCAGCTTATTCTTTTGTTAAGGGAGATGTAGGCAAGTATACTAAAGAGCCTGCTTTTGTTTATATTTATGACTATAAGATGAGCATTGACAAAACATCATCAGCTATTGAAAGACTTAAAAGAGAAAAGAAAAGAGGGGCTAATGTAGGTTTAATTGAACTTTTTGACGGAACTAAGGAAAATACTGCTTTTCAAAGTATTTTACGAAGAAGATATAACTTTACACTTGCTGACCTTGATATGTATTCAGCTTGGAATACAAATGGAAATGCTATTGGTCTTGGCATTGCACATTGTCAAGTTGCATCAATTGCTAAAGAGGTTACTAGGCGTCCAGTAGAAATGCTTAAGGCTCAAACAGCCATATTGACTCAACACGCTGTTGAAGATGGTATTTACACTAAGAGTGGTAAACTTACATTAAATAATAAGGGTTATAAACCTAATGTTACAGATAGAACAAACTCTGAAACTCTTTATAATCTTATGGATACTTCTAAGGTGACTGATGGATTAAAGGGTAAAAGCTATACTTATGAAAATAAAACCTATACTGTAAGTGATGTAAATATTAATAAACTTTCCTTCCCTTGGGGCAGAACATTTGACATTTATGTTGGATGTGATGTCAAATTATAGTTTAGCTTACTACAATACAGTTATATTTTTTTGATAATGTTTAGGCACTATATGTATCGGTTATAAAAAATTGTTAATTTTGGTTTACCTTAATATACTAAACTATAATTTACTCCAAAATTTAATTACTCTCTAAAACTTTACAATTTTACCACAAAAAATTACTTGACTTATTTTTTTGATAGTGTTATTATGATATTAATTAAATCGTTGATGAGGACAGTAGCTTTTGAGTAGTTCATTCAGAGAGGAATGCGTTTGCTGTGAGCATTCTATGACGGCAAAATGTGAATACCACCTCTGAGTAGCTCTAATAAAGCTCGGCTGACTCCGTTAACGGTCTACAAGTGGCAGTAATTTGTATAATACTGCAATTAGGGTGGAACCACGGTAACTCGTCCCTTGTTTGGGACTTGTTGCCGTTTTTTATTTTGAATTTTATTTTTATTATATTAAAGGAGTGTACAAAATGGTAAATATTACTTTAAAGGACGGAAGCTGTAAGGCTTACGAAGCAGGTACTTCTATTCTTGATATAGCTAAGGACTTAAGTGAAGGTTTAGCTAGAAATGCCTGTTGTGGTATGATTAATGGTGAGGTTGTAGACTTAAGAGAAGCTGTTACAGAGGACTGTAATGTTGAAATTTGCACATTTGATTCTCCGGAAGGAAAGAGAGCCTTTAGACATACAGCATCACATATTTTAGCTCAGGCTGTTAAGAGATTATATCCACAGGCTAAACTTGCCATAGGTCCTTCTACTGATGACGGTTTTTACTACGATTTTGATGATATAACTTTCAATCCAGAAGATTTTGAAAAGATTGAAAAGGAAATGAAAAAGATTGTTAAGGAAAATCTTTCTATTGAAAAATTTGAACTTCCTAGAGCAGAGGCTATTAAATTTATGGAAGAAAAGGGCGAGCCTTATAAGGTAGAGCTTATTAATGATTTACCAGAAGATGCTATAATTTCTTTCTATAAGCAAGGTGAATTTACTGACCTTTGTGCAGGTCCTCACCTTATGTCAACAAAGCCTTGTAAGGCTATTAAGATTATGAGTGTTGCTGGTGCATATTGGAGAGGTAGCGAAAAGAATAAGATGCTTGTTCGTCTTTATGCTACAGCTTATACTAAGGCTAGTGACCTTGAGGCTTATGTTAATATGCTTGAGGAGGCTAAAAAGAGAGACCATAGAAAACTTGGCAAGGAATTAGGCTTGTTCTGTATTCTTGATGAAGGACCTGGTTTCCCATTCTTCTTACCAAAGGGTATGGTATTAAAGAATACTCTTCTTGACTACTGGAGAGAAATCCACAAGAGAGCAGGTTATGTTGAAATTCAAACTCCAATGATGCTTAACAGACAGCTTTGGGAAAGATCTGGTCACTGGGACCATTATAAGGAAAATATGTATACAACTAAGATTGATGATGTTGACTTTGCTATTAAGCCAATGAACTGTCCTGGTGGTATGCTTGTTTATATGCAGGAACCTCATTCATATAGAGATTTACCAATTAGAGCCGGTGAAATCGGTCTTGTTCATAGACACGAAAAGAGTGGTGCTTTACACGGTCTTATGAGAGTTAGATGTTTCTCTCAGGACGATGCACATATCTTTATGACTCCAGACCAGATTAAGGACGAAATTAAGGGTGTAGTTGCACTTATTGATGAAGTTTATACTTTATTTGGTTTTAACTATCATATTGAACTTTCTACTCGTCCAGAGGACTCTATGGGTTCTGATGAAGAGTGGGAAAGAGCAACAGCAGGCTTAAAGGGTGCACTTGATGAATTAGGCAGAGATTATGTTATTAATGAAGGTGATGGTGCTTTCTATGGTCCAAAGATTGACTTCCATCTTGAGGACTCTCTTGGCAGAACTTGGCAGTGTGGTACTATTCAGCTTGATATGCAGTTACCTGAAAGATTTGAACTTGAATATACTGACAAAGATGGTTCTAAAAAGCGTCCTGTTATGATTCACAGAGTTGTATTTGGTTCTGTTGAAAGATTTATTGGTATTCTTACTGAACATTTTGCAGGTCACTTCCCAACTTGGTTAGCTCCTGTTCAGGTTAAGGTTCTTCCTATTTCTGACAAGTATGCTGACTATGCTACTAAGGTTGAAAAGACTTTTGCTGATGCTGGTGTCAGAGTTGAAACAGACCACAGAGCAGAAAAGATTGGTTATAAGATTAGAGAAGCTAGAAATGAGAGAGTTCCTTACATCGTTGTTGTAGGTGAAAAGGAAGCTGAAGAAGGTACTCTTTCTGTAAGATGTAAGGGCGAAGATTTGGGCAGCTATAAGCTTGATGACTTCGTTGTAGAAATTAAAGAAGAAATTAAGAATAAAACAAAGAGATGGTAATAAGCATATATTCAATGTATAAGCTGAATTATTTATTTGAATTGTGCTTGCCATTAGGAGGATAAAATGTTAGGAAATCAAAAAGAGAAAAAACCAACACTTGTTTCATATATTCCTGACTTAAAAGTTGTTGACGCAACATTAAGAGATGGAGGACTTGTAAACAATTTTAGATTTACAGATGAGTTTGTTAAGGATTTATACCTTGCTAATATAAAGGCTGGTGTAGATTATATGGAATTTGGTTATAAAGCCTCTAAGGAAATATTTGACGAAAAGGAATTTGGTAAGTGGAAATTCTGTGTTGACAAAGATGTAAGAGATATTGTTGGAGAAAATAATTCACCTTTAAAACTTGCAGTTATGCTTGATGTAGGTAGAACTAACAAGGAAGATGTACTTCCAGCTGATGAAAGTCCTTTTGACCTTGTTAGAATTGCTACTTATATTCACCAGATACCTGCTGCTATTGACTTAATTGAAGACGCAAAGGCTAAGGGCTATGAAGTTTCTGTTAATATTATGGCTGTATCGAAGGTTAGAGAAGACCAACTTGATGAAGGTCTTGAACTTCTTGGACAGAGCAGTACAGATATTATTTATCTTGTAGACAGTTTTGGCTCTTTTTATCCTGAGGAAATTGAAAGACTTACTAAAAAATATGTTGAAGTAGGTAAAAAGTATAAAAAGAAAATTGGTTTCCACGGGCACAATAATCAACAGCTTGCTTTTGCTAACACAATTACTGCATTAAGAAATGGAGCTACATTAATTGATGCTACTATGAGTGGCATTGGCAGAGGGGCAGGTAATTGCTATATGGAACTTTTACTTGGCTTTCTTAAAAATCCTAAGTATAATGTTGTACCTACAATGGATTTTGTAGAAAAGCATATACTTAAGCTTAAGGAGGAGGGAATTGTTTGGGGTTATGATTTTCCGTATCTTATGACCGGTATTTTAAACTGTCATCCTCGTTCAGCTATTAAGTTTACTCAAGATAAGAGAACTGATTACAAGAATTTCTATCACGAAATTTTAGAAATGGATTAATACAGCAGTAAATAACTTTCTTTTAACATAGTAAAGATTTATATTGTCAATGATAACCCCTGTTTCCAATTGGAAACAGGGAGTTTCCTAAACAAAAGGATATTAACGAATAACCTGTGTTTACCTGCTTGCAATTTTCATAAGATAGATATTAAAAATTGATGACGTTAATAACTTTGAATGCTATAATATAAAATATATCGTTAACACGAAAGGAAGAGAAAGAATGAAAAAACAATACTCAGAATTTCTAGATTTATTATTTCAACTTAAAAAAAAAAGAGTTTCAAGGTTTCTGGAAATGAAATAGAATCCTATATAAAGGATTTATCAAAAGAAGATTTTATAGAGATTGTAAAAGAAATTGGTACGATACCTGAGATTATAGAGGCAAGTTCTACTGAAGAAAAATTATATTCTAAGGCTTCTGACATTGTATTAGCAAGATGTTTTTCTGAAATTGGATTAAAAGCAAAAGCTGTATCTGAGCGTGGAAACAGTGCTGATATTATTGCAGAAAGTGAACATGGTTATACATTGGTTGCGGACGCAAAAACTTTTAGATTAAGTAGAACAGCAAAGAATCAAAAAGATTTTAAAATATCTACATTAAGTAAGTGGAGGGGAATGGAACATGATTTTGCCATTTTAGTAGCACCATATTTTCAATTTCCCAACACTAATAGTCAGATATACTCATCTTCATTATCAGACAAAGTGTGTTTACTATCTTGGGAACATATGTTGTTTTTGTTAAATATGCAAGTCGTAGAAGATGTTTCTTTGAGTTTAGAGCAAATTTGGAATGCACCAACAAGAATAGAAAGAGATAGTAAAATTGCTTATGCAGATAGAATGAATTGCTTGTTTCCTTATATAAATAAAATGGTATGTGATAGAATTTCTGCTACGCTTGCTGATTTTGAAATGCAATTAAATAAATGTAAGTCTTATATTTTGGAACGAAGTAATGATGAGATAGCTATATTAAAAACAGAAATACATAATATCGAAGGATATACAAAAGAACAAGCTATTAAAGAACTGATTAAATCAAGAAAACTCAACGAGAAAATAACAGCAATTATATCTTATAAGAATTCTTTGTAAAATGGGGGGAGATTATATGAAAACAAACTCCATTATTTGTGGTAATTCAATAGAAGAAATAAAAAATATTGATAGCGAATCAGTTCATTTAATTCTTTCGGATATACCATACGGTATATCGTTGGATACTTGGGATATATTACATAATAATACTAATTCATCGCTTTTAGGAACAAGTCCTGCACAAAAGAAATCATCAGTATTTAAAAAAAGAGGAAAGCCTTTAAATGGATGGTCAGAAGCAGATAAGAGTATGCCGATAGAATATTACAATTGGTGTTCAACTTGGGCAGAAGAATGGCTGAGAGTTTTAAAACCAGGAGCTAGTTGTTTTATTTTTGCAGGAAGAAGATTTTCGCATAGATGTATTTGTGCAATGGAAGATGCTGGTTTTATATTTAAAGATATGATTGCTTGGGAAAAAGATGCAGCAGCTCATAGAGCACAGAATGTAAAGGTTGTTTTTGAAAGACGAGGAGATAATGAAAATGCTGCAAAATGGGAAGGATGGAAATTGGGAAATTTACGACCTTTATTTGAACCTATATTATGGTTTATGAAACCATACCCAATCGGAGGAACATTAACTGATAATATTCGTTTACATAGTGTGGGTGGATATAATGAAGAATATTTCAAGAAAAATCCTTTAAATAATAGTGGAATTGAGGTTTGCTCTAATATTATTAAGTGCAAGACTTCACAAGATGACAGAGGGCTTCATCCAGCTCAAAAGCCAGTAGCTCTTATGGAATTTTTAATAAATTTAACAACTGTAGAAGGACAAGTTATTTTAGATCCTTTTTGTGGTTGTGGCTCAACATTAGTAGCAGCACAAAATTTAAATAGAGAATATATTGGTATTGAATTGAATCCTGAATATTGTAAAATCATTTCAGAAAGATTAGAAAAAAAAACGAAAACATAGTTTACTACTAAGTAATATTTTACGGCTCTATGCTAACGGAGTGATCCCGACGTGGTGGTGGTCGAAGACATCAAGCCATGACAGCGAAGCTGTCAAACGTCTGGTTCACTTCGTCTGTGAGCGAGCCTGTGGCGAGCGATTATAAAGCCCCCGTTATCTAACAAGGGGGGCACAAGAAATTAGAAACCTTATATCCTGCAAGGCAGAAATGCTGTATTGATAAGGAAAAAACGCATTTTGTAAGGTGTGAAATAAAAAGTATCTATTTCACATAGGAAAAATTGAATAAGAAACAGGAAAGACAGTTGATTTCATGATGAAGTTGATTGTCTTTTCTTTTACAGAAATTTATGATTAGGCAATTATCAATATTATGGTAGTTGTCTTTTTTGATTGGAGGAATTAAAGAATGAAGAATGAAACTTTTATTAAAGAATTGAGAGAAAAGCGTGAGCAATACGGCGTATCTCAGACACGATTTGCCGTTGCCTGTGGTATCAGCCGTGAGTATTACAATCGGATTGAAAAAGGAAAACACCCATTGAATGATGAATTGAAAGAAGTTATGGCAGTATAGATTGAGCGTTTTAACCCACAAGAGCCGTTATTTCTGTTGATTGATTACTTTCGTGTTCGTTTTCCTACAACAGATGCATTGGCGATTATTCGCAATGTATTACAACTCAATCCCGATTACATGCTTTATGAAGATTTTGGGAAATACGTTTATGAAAGCAAATATGTGATTGGCGACATCAATATCATGTGTTCCATGCAGGAGCACTTGGGAGTTTTATTAGAATTAAAGGGCAAAGGCTGTCGGCAAATGGAAAGTTATCTGTTGGCACAGGAACGCTCATGGTATGACTTTATGCTGGACTGCATGACGGCTGGCGGTGTGATGAAACGTCTTGACTTGGCTATCAATGATAGATCAGGTATCTTGGACATTTCCAAATTAAAGGCAAAATATAAAGCAGGCGAATGTGTTTCCTGCTTTCGTATGCAGAAAGATTATGGCGGTACGGAAAAATGTGGAAGTGATACACCGAAGAACACAGGCGAAACCTTATATCTAGGTTCAACGAGTAGCGAACTGTATATGTGTGCCTATCAAAAGAATTATGAACAGTATGTCAGGAATGGCACAGAAGTTGAAGATACAGACATTAAGAACCGTTTTGAAATACGCATGAAGAATGAGCGAGCCTATTATGCGGTTGTCGATTTACTGACCTATCGTGACGCAGAACGCACCACTTTTTCTATCATCAATCATTATATCCATTTTGTTGACAGAGAAGATAACAAGCCTAAAAGTAAATGGAAAATGAGTGAAGAATGGAAATGGTTCATTGGCGAACATAGAGAACCTATCTGCTTAACAACAAAGCCTGAACCCTATACTTTACAAAGGGCTTTGCATTGGCTACAAAGGCAGGTCGCACCTACCATTAAAATGGTGCAGGAGCTAGATAGGGAAAATCATACAACGATACTGAAAGATATGATTGAGCAGGCAGAATTGAAAGATAAGCATAAGCACTTATTACAGTTAGAGAAATCAAGCATTGAAGAACGTATTGATACCGCTGTTCTGCAAGAGAATGACGGTATTTTTTAATTTCTTTAGAAATCATGCAACAAAATGGGTACGGCTACATAAGAACTATGCAGAGGTGGAACTCCTGTGGGCGATGATAAAAGCCGTTGGATTGCTTAGACAAATACATTACAGAAAGGAGGCATGTACTATTGATAAACCTATAAAAACAACAGAAAACAAGCAGAATGACAGTGGCAGAGGAAAGACAAGGGTTATTGTGAAAGAGCATTTTTCCGAAAAGGGAAAGACTGTGGAAGAACTATTAACAGATGTCTTGATTGAGAAAGCAAAGCGAACAATCGCATAAAATCAGTGCAGTTGTAAGAAATAGATTGAATGATGAAAATAACCCGTGTTATACTTTATTTGCAAGCAGGTATTGTAAACACGGGTTAGTTATAATGGAGGATAATTGACTATGAAACAACAGATTTACAATACTGCACTTTATCTTAGGTTGAGCCGTGATGATGAATTACAGGGCGAAAGTTCCAGCATTACCACACAGAGAAGTATGTTGCGTCTATATGCCAAAGAACATCATTTGAATGTGATTGATGAATATATTGATGATGGCTGGTCGGGGACAAATTTTGAAAGACCGAGTTTTCAGCGAATGATTGAGGATATAGAGGCAGGAAAAATCAACTGTGTCGTAACAAAAGACCTTTCAAGGCTTGGTAGAAACTATATTATGACAGGACAATATACAGAGTTGTATTTTCCGAGCCATAATGTCCGTTACATAGCAATTGATGACGGTGTAGACAGTGAGAAAGGCGAAAGTGAGATTGCACCATTTAAAAATATTATCAATGAGTGGGTGGCAAGAGATACCAGCCGTAAAGTGAAATCGGCATTTAAGACGAAATTTGCAGAGGGTGCGTATTACGGTGCTTATGCTCCGTTAGGGTATAAGAAACACCCTGACATCAAAGGAAAACTATTGGTTGATGATGAAACAAAGTGGATTATCGAAAAAATATTCTCTCTAGCCTATCAGGTCTATGGAGGTGCAAAAATCACAAAGTTACTGCGGGAAGAAAAAGTTCCTACGCCTGCATGGTTGAATTTTTCAAGATACGGCACATTTGCACATATCTTTGAGGGAAAACCCGAAAGCAAACGTTATGAAGGGACAATTGCACATGTCAAGGCAATATTGAAGAATGAGATCTATATCGGCAACGGCGTACATAACAAACAGTCTACGGTATCATTCAAGAGCAAGAAGAAAGTAAGAAAGCCCGAAAGTGAATGGTTTCGAGTAGAAAATACCCATGAGCCGATTATTGACAAGGAAGTGTTCTATCGTGTGCAGGAGCAGATACAAGACGCAGACAGACAAAGGAAAAGGCAACGCAGATATTTACAGGGCTTGTCAAGTGTGCGGATTGTGGCTGGTCTATGCGATTTGGAACAAACAAGGCAAATAAGACACCGTATAGTTATTACGCTTGCAGTTACTACGGACAATTTGGCAAAGGGTATTGTTCTATGCACTATATTCGTTATGATGTGCTGTATCAAGCCGTATTGGAACGCTTGCAGTATTGGGCTAAGGCAGTACAGCAGGATGAAGAAAAGGTCTTGAACAAGATACAGAAAGTCGGCAATGCAGAGCGAATACGGGAAAAGAAGAAAAAGGCAAGTGCATTGAAGAAAGCCGAGAGCCGACAAAATGAGATTGACAGCTTGTTTGCGAAGATGTACGAGGACAGAGCCTGTGAGAAGATAACGGAACGCAACTTTATTATGTTATCAGGAAAATACCAAAAGGAACAGATAGAACTGGAACAGCAGATAACAAACCTAAGAGAAGAATTAAGTAAAATGGAACAGGATATGATAGGTGCTGAAAAGTGGATTGAGTTAATCAAGGAGTACTCCGTACCAAAGGAACTGACAGCACCGTTATTAAATGCAATGATAGAAAAAATCCTCATTCATGACGCAACAACGAATGAGAATAACGAAAGAATACAGGAAATCGAGATATATTACCGTTTTATCGGAAAAGTAGAATGATAAATAAGGTTCATATTTTTAACTAAGGGAAACTGGTTTATCATTATCACCTATGTTAAAAATTTCAATTTGTGAGGGTTTTATTTTATCTTTGTTTAGCATAATTATATATCAGTTAATTATAACAAAATAACAAAAAAGCCCAGTTAAACTGGACTTTTCAGATTGTCGAAAAAGTCAAGTTTAACTGGGCTTTT
>UMFG01032345.1_pt1 | contig 22485 bp, 20 predicted proteins | sample 1964961 | NCBI WGS metagenome assembly UMFG01 (sample SAMEA4836041, study PRJEB28245) | human gut metagenome | biome: gut microbiome; material: fecal sample | place: Denmark | collected 2008
TACTATTATTTTTATGCCCCCTTGTAATTTGGCGTGATTTGTAATAAAATATAATTAATAAAAATATTAATAAAAATATTGATAAAAGGAGATTTAATAATGAAAGTTGCAAGTTTTACTATAGACCACGATAAATTGTTAAGAGGTATATATGTTTCTCGTAAAGATAAGGTAGGTAATGAAACTGTAACTACCTTTGATGTTAGATTTAAAAGACCTAACATTGAACCTTGTATGGATATTGCTGCAATTCACACTTTAGAGCATTTAATGGCTGTTTATTTAAGAGAGGATGAAAAGTGGGCTGACAGTATAATATATGTAGGGCCTATGGGTTGCAGAACTGGTATGTATATTATATTTAAGGGTGACTTAGAGTCTAAAGATGTTATTGAGCCTATTACAAATTCTGTTAAGTATGTTATGAATTTTGAAGGTAAAATACCTGCTACAACATCTAAGGAATGTGGTAACTATTTAGACCATAATCTTACTTTTGCTAAGTGGGAATGTGCTAAGTTTTATAATGAAGTTCTTAAGAATATTAAGGAAGAAAATATGGTTTATCCTAACTAAAAATGATTTTTTATTATTTTAATATTTTAATGAATAATAATATACAGTAATTTACAAAATATCTTGAAAAATAGTGTAAATAGGTTTATAATTAAATTTATTTGATGAATTATAGCAAAGAGGTGAGTTTATGAGTCATATTGATGATACTAAACAGGTTGGACAGTTATACGAAGAGCTTATGGCTGAAATAAGGAGATACCATCCTTCTAAGGATTTATCTCTTGTAGAAAGGGCATATAAACTGGCTCGTGAGGCTCACGGAGAGCAAAAAAGAAAATCTGGTGAACCATATATTATTCACCCTCTTTGTGTTGCTAAGATTCTTGCAGAACTTGAATTGGATTTAGAAAGTATTACAGCAGGTCTTTTGCACGATGTTGTTGAAGATACTCATTACACATTAGATGAAATATCTCAAATGTTTAATCCTGATGTTGCTCTTCTTGTAGATGGTGTTACAAAGCTTTCTAACATTGAATATTCTTCAAAGGAAGAAATGCAGGCAGAAAATTATAGAAAAATGTTCCTTTCTATGGCTAAGGATATTAGAGTTATATTGATTAAGGTTGCTGATAGACTCCATAATATGCGAACTCTTAAATATATGCGTCCTGAAAAGCAAAAAGAAAAAGCACAGGAAACATTGGATATTTATGCACCTTTAGCAGATAGACTTGGTATTTCTAAAATTAAGACGGAACTTGAGGATTTATGCCTTAGATATTTAGAACCAGAGGCTTATTATGACCTTGTTGATAAAATTAATAGAAAACAGTCTGAAAGAGAAGATTTTGTAAATAGGATTGTAGAAGAAATAAGAGAAAAGTGTAAAGAGGCTGGTATTCAAAATTGTACTGTTTATGGCAGACCTAAGCATTTTTTTAGTATTTATAAAAAAATGCACACTAAAAATAAGAGTCTTGACCAAATTTTTGACCTTTTTGCAGTTAGAGTACTTGTAGATAGTGTTAAGGATTGTTATGGTGTATTGGGTGTTGTTCACGAGGCTTATACGCCTATGCCTAATAGATTTAAAGACTATATTGCAATGCCTAAGGCTAATATGTATCAGTCACTTCACAACACATTAATTGGTCCTGATGGTATGATATTTGAAATACAGATAAGAACCTATGAAATGCACAGAACTGCTGAGTATGGTATTGCTGCTCACTGGAAGTATAAGAAGGGTATTACTGAAGGTGTTGAGGATAATGCAGAAGATGCTAAGCTTTCTTGGTTAAGACAAATTTTGGAATGGCAAAAGGATATGTCTGATAACCACGAATTTATGGATACTATTAAGACTGACCTTGATGCCTTTAGTGAAAATGTGTTTTGCTTTAGCCCTAGTGGTGAAGTTATTTCTCTTACGGAGGGGTCTACTCCTGTTGACTTTGCTTATGCTATTCATTCTGCTGTAGGTAACACTATGGTAGGTGCAAGAGTAAACAACAGAATTGTAAACTTTGACTATGTTATTAAAAATGGTGACAGAGTTGAAATTGTTACTTCTCAAAATTCAAGAGGTCCTAGTAGGGATTGGCTTAAATTTGTAAAAACAAGTCAGGCTAAATCTAAAATTAATCAATGGTATAAGAAAATAAATAAGGAAGAAAATATTGTAAGAGGTAAGGAACTTCTTGAAAAAGAGGCAAAAAGAAAAGGTTACAATATTTCAGACCTGCTTTTTCCTAAGGCTATGGCTGCTGTTCAAGAAAGATATAGTTTTAAGGATTGGGAGTCTGTTTGTGCTGCTGTAGGTCACGGTGGACTTAAAGAAGGTCAGGTTATTAATAAACTTAACGAAGAATATAAGGCTGAAGTTAAGCGTAATAAAACCGCTCAAGAACTTTTAAGAGAACAGGAAGAAGCTATTAAGGCTCATATTGAAAGTGAAACTGCTGCACAGCAGGCAGCACAAAAGAGAAAGAGTAAAAGTGGTATTTATGTTCACGGTGTAGGTGATATTGAAGTTAGGTTTTCTAAGTGTTGTTCTCCTGTTCCTGGTGATGAAATTGTGGGTTTTGTTACAAGAGGCAGAGGTGTTTCAATACACAGAACAGATTGTATTAACATTATTAATTTAAGCGAGGAAGAAAGAGCTAGACTTCTAGAGGCTGAATGGACAATTGACAGAGCCTCAGGTAGTGGCAGATTTAAGGCGGATATTAGAATATTTGCTGATGATAGAGATGGACTTACACTTGATATATTAAAGGTTGTTATTGATGAGGGACTTTCTGTTATTAATGTTAATGGTAGAAGTTTAAAAAATGGTACTGCTGTAGTAGATTTATCGCTTAAAATAAGTGGTACAGAACAACTTGAAATTCTTTGTAAAAAGATAATGAATATAAGTGGTGTAGACGATATTGAGAGAGTGAATTCGTAATGAGAGTAGTTTTACAGAGAGTTGCTTATGCATCTGTAAGTGTTGATGGTAAAGTTGTTGGTAAAATTGATAAGGGTATTATGGCTCTTGTTGGTATGAATACTGGTGATAACCAAAATACTTTTGAATGGATGTTTAATAAGCTTAAGAATATAAGAATTTTTGAAGATAGTGATGACAAAATGAATTTGTCAATATCAGATTTAGGCTATGGTCTTTTACTTGTGCCTAATTTTACAATTTATGCTGATGCCAGAAAAGGTAATAGACCTAGTTTTGCTATGGGTGCTAAGCCTGATGAGGCAAAAGAAAGTTTTAATGCTTTTGTAGATTATGCTAAAGCTAATTATGAAAATGTTCAAAGCGGTATATTTCAAGCTGATATGAAAGTTGAGCTTTTAAATGATGGACCAATAACTATATTACTTGATAGTGATAAATTGTTTTAATGATTAATATACAATAAGTGAAATGTTTATATGCTTTTTAATGTTTGTTTAGCCTTGATAAAATAAAGGAGAATTAATTATAATGAGATTAAAATTATTTGTTTCCCCTGATATGGGCGAAAATTGTTATTTTGTTATTGATGAAGAAACAAAGGAAACTATTATTATTGACCCAGGTGCTATGGCTGACAAGCTTTGTGGGATTATTGACCAGCACGAGCTTAATGTTAAGGCTATTTGTTTAACTCATTGCCACTTTGACCATTCTGGTGCAGCAGAGGCTATTAAAAATCATACTAATGCACCTATATGTATATGTCAAGGTGAAGAAGTTGTAGCAGATTCGGCTGTTTATAATCTTTCTAAAATGTTCGGAAAGGCTTTTACTGTGCCTTATGACAGAGTTTTTAATGATGGTGAGGAGGTTTCCTTTGGTAACATTTGTTTTAAGGTTATATCTACCCCTGGTCATACTCCCGGCGGTGGTTGCTTCTATTTTGAAAAAGAGGGAGTTTTATTTTCTGGTGACACTCTTTTCCTAATGAGTGTAGGAAGAACAGATTTCCCCGGAGGTGATAGTAATGCTATAGTTGAAAGCATAAGGACTAAGTTATTTTTATTACCTTATGATACTGTTGTATATACTGGTCACGGTCAGCAAACAAGTATTGGATATGAAATGGAAAATAATGCTTTTGTAAATTAAATTTGAAAGTATTAATATGGAGTTTTATTATGAATTATGTTTTAAAGGGGCACAATTACATTGATGATGTTGTGTCCATACTTATGATGTTTTATCCAAATGACAAATATATACAAACTGATAATACCTTAGATGGCATAACTGTTTTAAGTTTTTTAAATGGTAACAATGCTTATAGTGAGGTTTACTACAACGGAAAACTTAAGGCTAGGTCTGATGCCTTGGCTGAAAATAACAGCCAAAGGGAAATAAAAAGAATTATAGGACTTTCTATTGCAAAGGCTGTAAACTCGATTTTAAATATTCCTCTCCCTTGGGGAATTCTTACTGGTGTTAGACCTGCCAAGCTTGTATCAGAGGCTTGGCTTGAGGGTAAGACAACTGATGAAATTAGACATACATTTAAGGATAAGTATTTAGTAAGTGATGAAAAACTTAATCTTATGATAAAGGTTGCCGAAGAAGAAAAGAAGATTGTTGAAGGTGGTATTGGCAAAGCTGGTTTATATATAGGTATTCCATTTTGCCCTACTAGATGTCTTTACTGTTCTTTTACATCTTATCCGTTAAAGCAGTATTCAGCTAAAATCGATGCTTATATTGATGCTCTTATTAAGGAAATGGAGTTTTCAAAAAAATATCTCGAAAATGTTGAACTTGAAAGCTTGTACATTGGAGGAGGAACTCCTACATCATTAAATGAAAAACAGTTAGATAAAGTATTGACTAATGTTGAAAAATGCTTTAAAATTCCTTTGGAGTTTACTGTTGAGGCTGGTAGACCTGATACTATAACAGAAGATAAACTTAGAATATTAAGGGAACATAATGTTTCAAGAATTTCTATTAATCCTCAAACTTTAAATAATGAAACTTTGAAACTTATAGGTAGAGAACATAGTGTAGAAATGTTTTTAAATGCTTTTGAAATGGCTAGAAAAGTTGGTCATAAACATATAAATACAGATATTATACTTGGACTTCCTAATGAAGGTGAAAAAGAAGTTGTTAATACTATGGAGGGGCTTTTGAAATTAGCTCCAGAAAGTATTACAGTACATACTCTAGCTGTTAAGAGAGCATCAAGATTAAAGGAAACTCTTGATAAATATGAAATGACAGATGCTACTAAAATGGATAAACTCATTGGTATATCAAGAGAATATACTGAAAAAATGGGTATGTCCCCTTACTATATGTACAGACAGAAAAATATGGTAGGTAATTTTGAAAATGTAGGCTATTGTAAGCCTAACTGTCAATGTATTTACAATGTAGCTATTATGGAAGAAAAACAGAGTATACTTGCTCTTGGTGCTGGTGGCTCAACTAAACTTGTAAATACTAAAACTAATCAGATTGAAAGAATATTCAATGTTAAAAGCGTTGATGACTATATAACAAGAATTGATGAAATGCTTGACAGAAAAAAGAATATTTCATTAATTTAAAAAGGAGATAACTATGGCAAAGGATAAGGTAAAACCTAGAATATTAACTGGTTTTATGGAACTTCTTCCGGAAGACCAGATTTTATTTAACAAAATTTATGATACTATAAGAGAGGTTTACGAAAGCTTTGGTTTCTTGCCTCTTGATACACCTGTTATTGAACTTTCAGAGGTGCTTTTAGCTAAGGCTGGTGGCGAAACCGAAAAGCAGATTTACAGATTTAACAAAGGCGATAATGACCTTGCATTAAGATTTGACCTTACTGTACCTCTCGCAAGATATGTGGCACAACATTCTGGTCAGCTTACATTCCCTTTTAAGAGATACCAAATGAGTAAGGTATATAGAGGTGAAAGACCTCAAAAAGGTAGATTTAGAGAATTTTATCAGTGTGATATTGATATTATTGGTAATGAAGAACTTGATATTGCTTATGATGCTGAAATGCCTGCAGTTATTTATAATGTATTTAGAAAACTTAATTTTGGCAAGTTTACAGTTAGATTAAATAACAGAAAGGTTTTAAATGGTTTCTTTGAAAGTCTTGGTCTTGAAGATAAGATTTCTGATATTTTAAGAAATATAGATAAAATTGATAAAATAGGTAAAGACAATGTAGTTGAAGAATTGAAAGAACTTGGTATTGATGCTGACAAAATTAATAAAATTATTGATTTTATATTAATATCCGGTAGTGATAGTGAAAAGATAGAATCTTTAAGAGCTATGGATATTGATAATGACAAATTTAATGAAGGCGTAGACGAACTTGAAAAAGTTACTCAGTATATGAGAGCCTTTGGTATTGAGGAAGATTACTTTACTATTGACCTTACTATTGCTAGGGGTCTTGATTACTATACTGGTACTGTTTATGAGACTATACTTGATGATTACAGAGGATTAGGCAGTGTTTGTTCTGGTGGTAGGTATGATAATCTTACTGGTTACTACACTAATAATAAAATGCCAGGTATTGGTATTTCTATTGGTCTTACAAGACTTTTCTCTCAGCTTAAAGATGCTGGTATAATAAAGGCTGAAAAGGCTAGTCTTACAGATTGTCTTGTTCTTCCAATGAATATAGATTTAGCTTATGCTTTAAAGACTGCCAGCGAAATTAGGAAAGCCGGTTTTACTGCCGATTGCTACTATGCGAATAAGGGTATGAAGCATAAAATGAAGTATGCAAATAAGTTAGGTATACCTTTTGTAGCTGTTATTGGCGAAGATGAAGTTAATTCCAATACAGTTGCTCTTAAGAATATGGCTACTGGTGAACAGGTAACAGTTGACCTTGAAAATATTGGGAATGAAATAAAAAAACAGATTGGAGATAATTAAAAATGGCAGAGTTAATGGAAGGTTTAAAAAGAAGCTGCTATTGCTGTGATGTAAACGAGGCAATGGTTGGCAAAGAAGTGACACTTATGGGTTGGGTAAGCCGTAAGAGAGAATTTGGTCACTTTTCATTTGTACTTTTAAGAGATAGAACAGGTATTGTTCAGGTTGTTGTTGATAAGGACAATAGCAGTGAAGATGTAATTACTAAGGAAAGTGAAATCAGAAGTGAATATGTAATTGCTGTAACAGGTAAGGTACAGGCTAGAACTCCTGAAAATATTAATCCTAATATGAAAACTGGTAAGATTGAAGTTAGTGTTGATTCAATGAAGATTTTATCTGAATCTGATACACCTCCTTTCCAGATTGAAGATAACATTAATGTAAGTACAGAGCTTAGATTAAAGTATAGATACCTTGATTTAAGAAGACCAAGTGTAGCCGAAAACATTATTTTAAGACATAAACTTTGTCAGGCAGTAAGACAGTTCTTAACTGAAGAAGGTTTTATTGAAATTGATACTCCTATTTTAGGTAAGTCTACTCCAGAAGGTGCAAGAGATTATATTGTACCATCAAGAGTTCACCCAGGTACATTTTATGGTTTACCACAGAGTCCACAGCTTTTTAAACAGCTTTTAATGGTATCTGGTTTCGACAAGTATTTCCAAATTGCTAAGTGTTTTAGAGATGAGGATTTAAGAGCTGATAGACAGCCTGAATTTACACAAATTGATATGGAGCTTTCTTTTGTTGAGGAAGAAGATGTTATGAGTGTAAATGAAAGACTTATTAAGAAGGTGTTTAAGGAATTAAAGGGTATTGATGTTGAAACTCCTTTCTTAAGAATGCCATATTGCGAGGCTATGGAAAGATTTGGTTCAGATAAGCCTGATATTAGATTTGGTATGGAATTAAAGAACATTACAGATATTGTTAATGGTTCTGAATTTGGAGTGTTCCAAAATGCTATTGATGCTGGTGGTTCTGTAAGAGGTATTAACGCAGAAGGCTGTGGACATTTCCCAAGAAAGAAGATAGATTCTCTTGTAGATGTTGCTAAGACTTATGGTGCTAAAGGTCTAGCTTGGATTGTTTGCAATGATGACGGAACATACAAGACTACAATCTCTAAGTTTTTTGATGAAGAAACTATTAAAAAGATTGCTGAACGCTTTGGTGCTAAGGCTGGTGATTTAATTTTAATTTGTGCTGATAAGAATAAGGTTGTGTTTGATGCTCTTGGTGCATTAAGACTTGAAGTTGCTAAAAGACTTGAAATTCTTGATAATAGTGAATACAAATTCTTATGGGTTACTGAGTTCCCTCTTCTTGAATACAGTGATGAAGAAGAAAGATTTGTAGCTGTTCACCATCCATTTACTGCTCCTATGGACGAGGATTTGCAGTATGTTGAGTCTGACCCTGGTAGAGTAAGAGCTAAGGCTTATGATATGGTTCTTAATGGTTGTGAACTTGGTGGTGGTTCTATTAGAATTCACTCTCAAGAAATTCAGCAGATGATGTTTAAACTTTTAGGATTTACTCCGGAAGATGCTCAGGAAAGATTTGGTTTTCTTCTTGATGCCTTTAAGTATGGTGCTCCACCACATGGTGGTTTAGCATTTGGTCTTGATAGAATGGTAATGCTCTTAAATGATACAGAAAGCATTAGAGATGTTATTGCTTTCCCTAAGGTTAAGGATGCTAGCTGTTTACTTACTAATGCACCAGATATTGTTGACGAAAAGCAGTTAGAAGAATTAGGTATTGAAATCTCAAAAACTGTAAATACTAGTGAAGAATAATTGAGGTGGATTATGTTAGATTTTAAGGCTGAACTTGCTAAATTTTCAATACTGCCGGAGAATAAAGATGTTCCTAGAGCAGTAGATACTAATGGCGTTGAGGATATTATGGATATTCTTAGAGATTTGAAAAAAACTATGTAAGGAGTGGGGTTATGCTGTATACTGGCTCTTTACAAAAGAAAATTATTGGTTTGTCTGCAACTTATTATAACAAAGCTCTTGAGCTTTGTCGTGAAGATAGAATATCGGAGGCTGTAGGTGAATTAAGGAAAAGCCTTGAATTTGACAAAAAAAATGTAGATTCTCGAAATCTTATGGGTCTTTGCTATTATAGATTAGGCAGAGTAGCTAATGCTCTTATTGAATGGAGCATTAGCTATAAACTTAAAAGTACTGACAATATTGCTATTGATTATATTGCAGAACTTGAAAGTGCTAGAGAGGCTGATGCAATGTATGAAGCAATAACAAAGTACAACGAGGCTTTATCCTATGCTAATCAGGGTAATACTGATATGGCTATATTAAATCTTAAAAAAGCTCTTGAAAAAAACAAGGGACTTGTTGATGCTATGAACTTACTTGCTCTTTGCTATATTGAAAGAGGCAAAGAGTCAGATGCTTTTAAAATGGCTGAAAAAGTACTTAAAATAGATTGCACTAATCCTATAGCTATTAAGTATTATCAGTTGCTGAAGCCTGAAAAAAGATTGTTTTTTAAGTCTAAGTCTAATGATCTAAAATCTAGATCAAGGCAAGGTGGAAATTTTAGCTATTTTATTTATGGTGTAGTTATTTGTGCTGTAGTTTTAGGTTGTATGGGCTTGCCAGCTATTGCTAAAAATTTTAGAAGTGATTATGATAAGCTACAAACGGATTATAATGTTCTTCAAAATAATATGAAAACTGAATTGGAAAATAAAACAGCCACTATTGATAGACTTACTCAAGAAAATGAGGATCTTCGTTCTAAACTTCATACTGCTGATAATCAAGAACTTCAGCAGAGAGTAAAGTTACTTAGTGATATTAAAAACTATTATGATGAAGGTAGTGTTGAAGAAGCAGCTGAAAAACTTATTACTTTAAGTACAGCTGGTTTTAATCAAGAAGTTTTAAGTCAGTATTCTAGCCTTTGTAAAACTGTTTTGCCTGCAGCAGCTAGTGAATATTTTAGTGATGGTAAAAGGGCAAGCAATAATGGTGACTATACTAGTGCTAAAGATTATTTTAATAAAGCTATTAAGTGTACTGGTGAGGGTGATGAAATTAGATATAGCTCTATGTACCAGTTGGGCAAAATAGCAGATAAAGAGGGAGATACTGCATCAGCTTTAAATTATTTTAAAACTGTGGCAGAAAAACATCCAGTGCAAAGTATTAAAAAAGAGGCACAAAGATATATTGATAATACTAGTGAAAAAACTAGTGAGTAGTTTATAAAGGCAGGTTATAATCTGCCTTTTATTTATATATTTTTTATTATTAATTATAGTTATCTTAGGTAGATAAGTAATAGGTAGAGTTACTTGTACTATATTTATAAGAATATGACCGAATTTTAGTGAGTTAACTATAATTTAAAGGAGAACTTATGTTTAAACAATACAAACAAGAAAAAATAGAAAACATAGGTACAGCCTATGTTTATAGCCATAGTTCAGGCTGTAGGCTAATATATATTGAAAATGATGACAAAGACAGAGTGTTTACAATAGGTTTTAACACTTTGCCAGATAATGACAAAGGTATACCACATATTGTAGAGCATAGTGTTTTGTGTGGTTCTGAAAACTTTAATGTTAAAGACCCATTTAATATACTTGATAAGGGGTCAATACACACATATCTTAATGCTATGACTTATAGAGATAAAACTGTTTATCCTGTGGCTAGTACTAATGAGGCTGATTTTAAAACCCTTATGAGGGTTTATTGTGATGCTGTTTTTAGACCTCTTATGTATAAGAATGAAGGTATTTTTAGGCAGGAAGGTTGGAATAGTGATGGTAAGGAATATAATGGTATCGTTTTAAATGAAATGAAAGGAGTATATTCTGATCCAGCTGTTGTACTTTCTGAAATGCTTAATAAAAAAATATTTGAAGGTTGTGGTTATGGAAATGATGCTGGTGGAAATCCAGATTTTATAACAGACCTTAGTTATGAGGAATTTTTAGAATTCCATAAAAATCATTATCATCCATCAAATGCAGTTATCTATTTATATGGTGATATAGATATTAATGAATACATTAACATACTGGATAATGAATTTTTAAGTGACTTTGAATATAAGGAACCTCCAAAACTTAATAAAGTAGTAGTAAATGAAAATGTTGAACTCAGTATTCATTATAATACTAAGAGCAAAAATATTCTTACAGTAGCTTTTAATACAGGTTCAAGTAATGATATTACTAAGTGTACTATGTTAGGAATACTTGCTACGCTTCTTTGTTATACAGAGGGGGGAAATATTAAAGAGGCACTTTTAAATAATGGTTTAGGCGATAAGGTAAGCTGTGATTTTGATGATAGTGGCTTATCAACAATATTTGAAATTACTGTGGAAAATTCAGATGAAATTAATACAGACAAGTTTAAAAAAGTATTAAATAATACATTTAGAGAAATAGCTCAAAATGGCGTTGATGATTACAAACTTAAAGGTGTTATAAATAGTATAAAGTTTTTCTTTAAAGAAGAAGATTTTGGGTATAAGCCAAAGGGACTATTTTATGGCTTGTTACTTATAAACAATTTCCTTAAAGGCAGAGAAAATTTTGAACCAATTAAAATAAATGAAATATTTGAAAATATGGAAAAAATCAATATTAAGGATTTAATCAATGAATATTTTGTGGATAAAGGCTCTTATGGAATTTTAATTGCAGATGAAAAGGAAATTAAAGAGAAAAAAGAACCAGTACCAGAAAATAATAAAACTCTTTTAGATTATCAAAGTAAAGAAGATAGTCCAGAAGAAATAAAAAAACTAATGTCAACAAGAGTAAGTGACATATCCAAGGAAAGTTTTAAGATAAAGTATGATTCTGAAAATGAAAATGTTTTTGTTCCTCTTGAAAGTGGCGACATTATATATACTGATATTTATTTTGATGTTAGCGACTTTGATAATTTAACTGCTTTAAGTGTCTATAAAGCCATAGCTGATATTTATGATGAAAGACTTTCTAATGATATTGATTATTATACTGGTGGATTTGGTATTGAGGTAACTACATTACAGAGAAAAAATGAATATAGACCAGTTCTTCTTTTTAGAATAAAGTGTCTTAAAGAAAACTTTGATAAATCTCTTGATATTTTTAAAAATGTTATTTTTCAGAAATTCAGTAACAATAACAGAATATTAAGGCTTGTATCGGAGACAAAGCAAAATATTAAAAGTGGATATATTGAAGGTGGCAATAGTAAGGCAATAGGCGAGGCTTTAGGTCAGGTTTCAGCTGCTTATTATTGGGAAAGCAGAGCAAGAGGCATTGACTATTATAATTACCTTTCTAATGATATTGATATTATAGCTAAAGATGTTAATTTAGTTAATAATGTGTTTAAAAGAGGTAATGCTTTCTATGCTGTTGCAGGTGCTAGTGAAGATAAAGAAAAAATTGTTTCTATTGTTGAGGACACTTTAAGTGTACTTGATAATGGAGGAAGTCTTAATATTATTAACTCTGATACTTTAGGAATAAGTAAAGGTATCATAATTGATGGTAATGTAAACTTTAATGCTGTGGCATTTGAAATGGATTGCTCTAATGGTATATCAAGAGTTGTTCAGCAAATTATATCAAGAGAATATTTGTGGGACAAGATAAGACTTGAAGGTGGTGCTTATGGCGGAGGTTGTAGCTTAGGTAAGGATTACAGCTATATGTATAGTTACAGAGACCCAAATTTTGAAAAAACTTATGAGGTATTTAAAAATGCTGGCAAGTATATTGCAGAAAGTAAATATACTCAAGCTGATATTGACAGATTTATAATAGGAACAATAAATGATATTGACAAACCTATTAAAAGGCACCTTTTAACAAGAATTGCAATGCGTAAGAAATTTAATTCAGAAACAAAGGAATCTGTATTAAAAAGGAGAGAGGAAATTCTTTCAGCTACTCCAAAGGCTGTATCAGACTTTGGAAATATTCTTGAAAATGTAAAAATTAATGGTTTTTGTACCGTTGGATTGGAAAAGAATATAAAAAATTGTCAAATTTTAAAAGAATTGTATAGGATAGATTGACATTTTTGGGTATTTATTTTAAAATATAGTTATATGTATGAAAATCTAGTTGTATAATTTAAGGAGGATAACTATGGACTATAAATCAGCTGGTGTAGATGTAGAGGCAGGTTATAAAGCTGTCGAATTAATGAAAGGTCATGTTAAGAGTACATTTAGACCTGAAGTATTAACAGATATTGGTGGTTTTGGCGGCCTTTTCAGTATTGCTAAGGCTAAGGATATGGAAGAACCTGTTCTTGTCAGTGGTACTGACGGTGTAGGTACTAAGCTTAAAATAGCTTTTGAAATGGATAAGCACGATACTATTGGTATTGATGCTGTAGCTATGTGTGTAAATGATGTAGTTTGCAGTGGTGCAGAACCTTTATTCTTCCTTGATTATATTGCATGTGGTAAGAATGAGCCTGAAAAGATTGCAAATATTGTTAGTGGTGTTGCTGAAGGTTGTAGACAGTCTGGTTGTTCACTTATTGGTGGTGAAACTGCTGAAATGCCTGGTTTTTATCCTGTTGATGAATATGACCTAGCAGGTTTTACTGTAGGTATTATGGACAAGACTAAGTCTATTGATGGTAGTAGAATTTGTGATGGTGATGTTCTTGTTGGTATTGCATCAAGTGGTATTCATTCAAATGGTTATTCTTTAGTTAGAAAGGTATTTGATATTAATAAGGAAAATCTTAGTAAGTATGAGGAAGTTTTAGGCTCTACGCTAGGTGAGGCATTATTAACTCCTACAAAGATTTATGTTAAATCTGTTCTTGAACTTATTAAGCAAGTTGATGTTAAAGGCTTAAGTCACATTACTGGTGGTGGATTTATTGAGAATATTCCAAGAATGATGCCAGAAGGTACTAAGGTAAATATTGAAGAAGGCACTTGGGAAATTCTTCCTATTTTCAAACTTCTTGAAGAAAGAGGTAATGTTGCAAGAATGAGTATGTACAATACTTTTAATATGGGTATAGGTATGGTTGTTGCTGTATCTAAAGATGATGCTGAAAAGACTGTTAAGATTCTTGAGGCTATGGGTGAAAAGGCTTATATTATTGGTAATGTTACTAAAGGCGAGGGAATTGACATTAAGTTAAAGTAATTTTTTATAAGGGCTGATTAGCGTCAGCTCTTATTTGATTAAATGAGGTATACATTATGATTAAAATTGGGGCTTTAGTAAGTGGTGGTGGCACTAATCTTCAGGCAATTATGGATGCTATTGATAAAGGTGGCATAAATGCAGAGGTTAAGGCTGTTGTCAGTAATAAGGCTAATGCTTATGCTCTTGAAAGGGCTAAGGCTAAGAATATTGAAACTGCTGTAATAAGTAAAAAAGATTATTCTAGTTTAGAGGAATATGGACTTGCTTTAGCTAAGTATTTTAAGGATAGAGATATAGACCTTATTGTGCTTGCTGGTTTTATGGTTATTTTAGATGCAAGTTTTATTAATCAGTTTGAAAACAGAATTATGAATATTCACCCTGCACTTATACCTAGTTTTTGTGGTGAAGGATATTATGGACTCCGTGTCCACGAGGCAGCTTTAAAGGCTGGTGTTAAGGTAACAGGTGCAACTGTTCATTTTGTAACTGCTGAATGTGACGCTGGTCCTATTATTATGCAAAAGGCTGTAGATGTTTTAGATGATGATACTCCAGAGGTTCTTCAGAAAAGAGTTATGGAACAGGCTGAATGGGTTATTTTCCCAGAAGCTATTAAACTTTTTGCAAATGGTAAACTTAAGGTGGAAAATGGAATAGTAAAAAGGAGATAATAAAGTATGAAGGTTTTAGTTGTAGGTAGTGGTGGTAGAGAACACGCTATTTGTTGGAAACTTTTACAAAGTTCAAAGGTGGATAAATTGTATTGTGCACCAGGTAATGCTGGTATTGGTGAACTCGCAGAGTTAGTTCCTATTGGTGCTATGGAGTTTGATAAACTTGTTGATTTTGCTAAATCTGAGGGAATTGATTTTACAGTAGTTGGAATGGATGACCCTCTTGTTGGCGGTATTGTTGATAGATTTGAGGCTGAAGGTTTAAAAGTATTTGGTCCTAAAGCTAATGCTGCAATTATTGAAGGAAGTAAGGCTTTTAGTAAGGAATTAATGAAGAAGTATAATATTCCTACAGCTGGTTATGAAACTTTTGATGATTATGACAAGGCTGTTGAATATGTTAAGAATGGTAATTTTCCAGTTGTATTAAAGGCTGATGGTCTTGCTTTGGGCAAGGGTGTTCTTATTTGCAATACTCTTGATGAGGCTTTAGATGGATTAAATACAATTATGGTTGACAAGAAGTTTGGTGAAAGTGGTAACAAGGTTGTTATTGAAGAATTTTTGACAGGTCAGGAAATGTCTGTTTTAAGTTTCTGTGATGGTAAGACTATTGTGCCTATGGTATCAGCTCAGGACCACAAGAGAGCTTTAGATGGTGATAAAGGCTTAAATACTGGTGGTATGGGTACTTTTTCCCCATCAAGAGTTTATACTGAAGAACTTGCAGATGAATGTATGGAAACAATATTTAAGCCTACAGTTGATGCACTTAATAAAGAGGGTAGAACTTTTAAGGGTATTATTTTCTTTGGTCTTATGCTTACTCCTAAGGGAATGAAGGTTATCGAATATAATGCTCGTTTTGGTGACCCAGAAACACAGGTTGTTCTTCCTAGATTAAAGTCTGATTTAATGGAAATATTTGAGGCTTGTGTTGACGGCACGCTTGATAAGGTTAATGTTGAGTGGGAAGACAATGGCACAGCTTGCGTTGTACTTGCCAGTGGCGGTTATCCGGAAAAGTATGTTAAAGGCTATGAAATTACAGGTCTTGAAGATGTAAAAAAGGCTGATAATATTGTTGTATTCCACGCAGGTACTGCTTTAAAAGATGGTAAGTTTGTTACTAATGGAGGTAGAGTATTAGGTATTACTGGTATTGGTAAAAATCTTGATGAGGCAATTAAGATTGCCTATGAAGGTGTTAAACTTGTTGATTTTAAGGATAAGCACTTTAGAACGGATATTGGTATAAAGTAATAGATATGTCTTAAAAAAATAGTCAAAAAATATAATAATTTTAAGATTTAAAGGTTTTTGGGGGTATTATTATGGAGTACAAAATTATGGGAACAACTGTACCGGCAGTTGAGCTTAACCTTTCTAAGGGTGAGGCTGTTTTTTCACAAAAAGGTGGTTTAGCTTGGATGACAGAAGGTATAAATATGGAAACCAATACTAAAGGTGGTTTACTTAAGGGGTTAGGCAGAGTTTTTGCTGGTGAATCACTTTTTATGGTTACATATACAGGGCTTAAAGATAATGCACAGATTGCCTTTGCATCTACAGTTCCAGGTTCAGTTATACCAATTAATGTGTCAGAAAGAGAATATATTATACAGAAGGGAGCATTTCTTGCCGGACAAACCAGTGTAGAACTTAAAACAGTGTTTACAAAAAGAGTAAGCTCAGGCTTATTTGGTGGTGAAGGTATAATTATGCAGTCAATTAGAGGTTCTGGATTATGTTTTCTTGAGGTTGATGGTGATGTTGTTGAAAAAGAACTTTCTAACGGAGAAATTATTAAGGTAGATACTGGAAATATTGTTGCTTTTGAAAGCAGCATTAAATATGAAGTTGAAACTGTCAAAGGTTTAGGAAATATTTTCTTTGGTGGTGAGGGACTTTTCCTTACAAAACTTACCGGTCCAGGTAAGGTTATACTCCAGACTCAAAACTTTGCTGATTTTGCTTGTAGAATTTCAAAGTATATTCCTACTAACACATCAAATTAATTTATATATTTTTAAATTGTTTTTATTAAAATGCCCTATGTTAAAAATAACATAGGGCATTTTTTTGATTACATTTCAATCATACAAATTGCTTTAGAAGAAATACCTTCGCCGTTTCCAGTAAAGCCTAACTCTTCCTCAGTAGTAGCCTTTACATTTATATCATCAACACTTATGTTTAAAGCTTTAGCAATATTTTCTTCCATTTCAGCGATATAAGGACGCATTTTAGGTTTTTGAGCAACTATAATAGAATCAATATTAATTATTTTAATATTTTTATTATCCATTTCTTCTTTAACATATTTTAAAAGAGTAATACTTGAAATTCCTTTATATTTAGGGTCGGTATCAGGAAAGAGAACACCAATATCTCCTAATTTAGATGCACCTAAAAGGGCATCCATTATTGCGTGAATAAGAACATCAGCATCAGAATGACCTAAAAGTCCTTTTTCGTAAGGAATATCAACACCACCTATAATAAGTTTTCTATTTTCTGTAAGTTTATGTACATCATAACCTAAACCTACTCTTATTGCCATAATAATATCCTCCTTATTAATAAATATGATGTTAAGATTTACATTGGGTCATCAAGTTCAAAATCGTCTTGTAAAAGATTTGTGTTATTGTTTATTTTAATACCTGCTATTCTCGCAAGTTCTTTAATTGTATTGACCGATACTTTTTTACCTTTATATTCAATTAAATTATCCATTTCACCAGTAAATATGTCAGCTGGTGCATATTTTTTTAGCACTATCATATCATTACTAGTAAATATTTCAAGAGCATCACCTTCTTTAAGATTAAAATTTGATCTCAACTCGCTAGGTAAAACCATTCTTCCTAATGAGTCAATTTTTCTTACAATACCAGTTGATTTCATTATAGACACTCCCTTCATAATTAGCATATAATTTATCCTTGTGTAGGTATTTTAACAAATTTGGTAAAAAATGTCAATAATGGTAATGAAATTGTAATAAATAAATTGGAGTTTTTTACTAAAATATAAAAGATAAAAAAGGACTGTAAAACAGTCCTTAAATAAGTTTATTAGCTATTTACTTAAGTATTCATCAATAGCTGCTGCTGCGTGTTTACCAGCACCCATAGCAAGAATAACTGTAGCAGCACCTGTAACAGCATCACCACCAGCATAAACACCTTCCTTAGATGTTAAGCCTGTTTCTTCTTCAGCGATGATACATTTTCTCTTGTTAATATCAAGACCTGGTGTAGTTGAACTAATAAGTGGGTTAGGAGAAGTACCTAAACTCATTATAACCATATCTACATCCATAACAAATTCTGAATTAGGAATTTCAATAGGGCGTCTTCTGCCACTTTCGTCAGGCTCGCCTAATTCCATTTTAACACACTTCATACCAGATACCCAGCCGTTTTCGTCAACAAGGATTTCAACTGGATTAGTGAGTGTATCAAATATAACGCCTTCTTCTTTAGCGTGATGAATTTCTTCAGCTCTTGCAGGAAGTTCTGCTTCGCTTCTTCTGTAAACAATGTGTGCTTCTGCACCAAGTCTTAATGCTGTTCTTACAGCATCCATTGCTACATTACCACCACCAACAACAGCAACCTTTTTACCTGTTCTAACAGGAGTATCATATTCATCATCAAAAGCTCTCATTAAGTTTACTCTTGTAAGATATTCATTAGCTGATACAACACCCATAGCTGTTTCACCAGGAATATTCATAAATTTAGGAAGACCTGCACCAGAACCAATAAATACAGCATCAAAACCTTCATCATTTAAAAGCTGTTCAATAGAAACAGTCTTACCAATAATAACATTAGTTTCAATTTTAACACCAAGTTTTTTAATATTATCAATTTCGTGTGCAACAACTGTATTCTTTGGAAGTCTAAATTCTGGAATACCATAACTTAATACACCACCAGCCTTGTGAAGTGCTTCAAATATTGTTACATCATAGCCTTTTTTAGCTAGGTCACCAGCACAAGTTAAACCTGCAGGACCAGCACCAATAACAGCTACACTCTTACCTTTAGATTCTGCCTTAGTAGCAAGGTCAATATTGTTTTCTCTTGCCCAGTCAGCAGTAAATCTTTCTAGTTTACCAATTGATACAGCATCACCCTTGTTACCAAGTACACACTTACCTTCACACTGTGTTTCCTGGGGACAGACACGACCGCAAACAGCAGGAAGGGCAGAATACTTAGCAATTTCTCTGGCAGCACCTTCAAAATCTCTATCCTTTAAATGGCTAATAAAACCAGGAATATCAATATTTACAGGACATCCCTTAACACACATAGGATTTTTACAGTTAAGACATCTTTGAGCTTCAGTAACAGCCTCTTCTTCGTTGTATCCAAGACATACTTCTTCAAAATTTGTTGCTCTTACTTTTGGATCCTGTTCTCTAACAGGGACTTTTGTAAAGTTAATAGCCATTACTTGTCACCTCCACAACCGCAACCACCATTTTTGTGAGTGTTGCCTTCTTCAAACTTAAGTTTAGCCTGACCTTCTTCTGTCTTGTACATAGTTTGTCTTCTCATTGCTCCATCATAATCAACTTTGTGACCATCAAACTCTGGTCCGTCAACACAAGCAAACTTAACTTCGCCATCAACAACTACACGACAAGCACCGCACATACCAGTTCCATCAACCATAATTGGGTTAAGGCTGACAATTGTTGGAATGCCTAAAGCCTTAGTTGTCATTGAAGTAAACTTCATCATAATCATTGGACCAATTATAACAGCGTGATTGTATTCCTTACCCTGATTTTTAACTAAATCTTCAAGTAAATCAGTAGCTCTACCAGCAAAACCAGCAGTACCATCATCAGTTGCTATGTAAACATTTTCTGCGACTTCTTTCATTTCATCAACCAATATAAGTAAGTCTTTGTTTCTAGCGCCAATAAGTACATCAGCTTTTATTCCGTGTTCCTTTAACCACTTAACCTGTGGATAAATTGGAGCAGCACCAACACCACCAGCAACAAAAATAATATTTTTCTTAGCTAATTCTTCAGGGCTTTCATTGCAAAGGTTACTTGGACAGCCTAAAGGACCAACAAAGTCAGCAATGTAATCACCTTCATTATAGTCCATAAGTTCCATAGTAGACTTTCCTAAAGCCTGAGTTACAATTGAAACAGTGCCTTCATTAGAATCATAATCAGAAATTGTTAAAGGTATTCTTTCACCTTTTTCATCTATTTTAAGAATAATAAACTGACCTGGTAATGCAGACTTTGCAATACGAGGTGCTTCAATTTTCATTTCGAAAATTGTTGGTGTAAGCATCTGCTTCTTTACAATTTTGTACATAGTTATCCTCCTAACAAATAATTCTATCTTTCAATTATACAACAACTTCGTTAAAATATAAACAATTTTTTTGTTAAAAAACATAAAAAATATTCTTTTGTGCAAAATTGCTAAAAAAATTTTCAACTTTTATTAAAATAGCATAAATGATAACTTTTATAATTGAAATATATTTTATTATTTTGAAAAAAAGTCTTGTTATTTTTTCTATTTGCTATTACAATATAGTATACGGAGCATTATGTTTACTATATTTATATTAGGAGTATTTATATGGCTAAGAATAAAAGCAAAAATGAATTAACTACTTATAAGAGAAAGAAAAGAGATGTAACGCCAGCTGTTATTGTGTTGGTTACAGTAATTGGTTTGTTTGTAGGTATAGGAAGTTTTTCAGTTGTTTATACTTATATGATGGCTGATTCAGAAGGGGAAATATCTACTGATACATTTTCTGCTAATGATATTGCAGGTCAGGCACAGGCTAATTTAATTGGGTCTGATATTGATGCTGTTGTTACTGCTGTTAATACAACTGACAACAAAGAAATACAAGTAACATTTAAAAGTCTTAAAAATGATACATCTAATACTGTTACTGTTACTGAAAAGACTATTTTTCCTAAGTCAACAAAGGCTGAAGATATTAGTGTTGGTGACTTGTATACTTATGTTTTTGACAAGGATAAAAAACTTGAAGAACTTAAAGAGTGTGAAAATGCTTGGACATTTAATGATACTGATGCCAGAATTAACAAGACTGCTAAACTTGTTAAGTTTGGCACAGATGCTAAAGAACATAAGGACGCATCATATAAGTATGATGAAAATACAATTTCTGTTTCTGATAAAAGTGGAAATGCCCTTACTCTTGAAAATATAAGTCCTATGGATACTGTCAAACTTACAGGTTATAACAATGGAATAACAGATAAGGTTTATAGTATTGTAGTAGTTCAGGGTCATGGTACTCTTGAACTTAGAAATATTAACAATATTAAAAATGCTAGGGTAAAAATTGATGGTAAAGATACTACTGTTAATGTAGGGAGTCCTTATGTAACATTAGGTGAAGGTAGTCATACTGTAGTAATAAAGGGCAAAAATATATCAGATATAACAAAGGAAGTATCTATTTCTACTGAAACACCTTATGTACTTGATTTATCAAAGGTTGTTGTTAGCACAGGTGCTTTAACTGTTTATTCCAATGTAGATGATTACACTCTTTATATTAATGATAAGGAATACGATGAGAATGAGTCAATACTTCTTCCTTATGGAGAATATAAGGTAAGAGCTACAAAGAACGGTTATAGTGATTTTTCTGGCAGTGTTACTATTGATGCTGACCAAAACACATTAAAGGTTAAACTTGATAAGGCTAATAAGTCAGGTATTGTTAATTTAACAGCAACACCAAGTGATGCTGAAATTTATATTAATGATAAGTATATTGGTAAAGGTTCAGTTAAGGTTCAACTTGCATTAGGTTCTTATGTAGCCAAGGCTGTTTGTGATGGATATACATCTCAAAGCAAGCAGATTAATGTATCTGTTGATGGACAGGAAATTTCAGGTAGTTTCAATCTTTCAAAGGAATGATAATATGATGAATACTAAAAAAGTTAAAAAGTTTACTTCAAGTATTATTAAGGCTGTGGATTCAACACCACAGCTTGTTACTTATAAGGGTGATATTAAGACTTTTTGTTCAATGATTATGGATTGGGCGAAAGGAGATTATAGACATATTTCAAAAAGAACTGGAGTTATTGTAGGAATTTGTATGGTTTATGTATTAAGTCCTTTTGATTTGATACCTGGTTTTATACCTATTGTTGGACAAATTGATGATGTGGCTGTTATTTTGTTTATGCTTAAAATTCTTAAAAAAGAAGTGGGGTTTTATAGAATATGGCTTGCAACAAGGGATAGTGATGTTATTGATTGTCAATAACAAGTAATATTGTATATATTAAAATTTGTAACTTTTAACATATAGAGTAAGAGTATTTTGGAACAGATAATTCTAATATAGGTAAAAGTCTTTGTAAACAGAAGTTTTGTGAAAATATAAATATTCCTGTTTTAGACCTTTTGAAAATATGATTAATATGAATAAAATACAAAGTTGATATTTGAAAGCATAATAAATAGGTATATATATTAAATATATACAATTTTCCTGAATTTAGAAAACAAGGGTTTGAAATTGATTTTATATAAAAATGTGACTTAACAGTATTGAACAGAGTAAAGATTATGTGCTTAACGAAAATTTGTAAAGAAAAATTCTGTAAAATATCAAAAATTTATAGTACTTAATAATATTTTATT
>UMFG01014825.1_pt1 | contig 22442 bp, 18 predicted proteins | sample 1964961 | NCBI WGS metagenome assembly UMFG01 (sample SAMEA4836041, study PRJEB28245) | human gut metagenome | biome: gut microbiome; material: fecal sample | place: Denmark | collected 2008
CTGAAAGGGCCACACGGAGCATTGCTTGAAGTATTTCCAGGCCTTCCTGAATACAGAAATGGATATGTATATGCAAACGAGAAGCCTGGTTTGGGTGTGGATCTGGATGAAAAAGAGGCTGCAAAATATCCATGTGAAAAAACAGTAACTCTGTGGACTCAGACAAGAAAAAAGGATGGTTCACTGCAGACACCTTAGAAGGTAGCAATGGCAGGACGTTGGAAATAAAGGAGAACGGCATGTTAACAGGAAGGGTAAAATATACAGTCGGACTTTTAGCTGCTTTGAGCATATTATCATTAAGCGGCTGCTCACAAAAAGTATCGAGTGAAGATGTGATTCATTTAAAAATGGCAGTAGCCGATGCTGATACGACGGCACAGGCTGAGGGAGCACGGAAAATTGCTGAGGAAGTAGAAAAGGCGACAGATGGTAAAATTAAGATTGATGTTTTAGCAGGCGGAACTCTAGGGGGAGAAAGAGATACCGTAGAGCTGGCTATGCTGGGGGGAATTGATATTGTTACCTGCGCAAACTCTGTTCTGACACAATGGATTCCAGAGATGAGTATTCTGGATCAGGCATATTTGTTTACGAATGAAGAGCAGGCTCACGCTGCAGTAGACGGGCCGGTAGGTGATCTGATTGAGCGTGAGGCATTGGAGAAACTTAATCTTCATGTGGTCGGCTATATGGAATCCGGATACCGCAATGTATTTTCAAAAAAAACGATTGATTCGATTGATGATTTCAGAGGCATTAAAATAAGAACCATGCAGAATCCATACCATATGGCTGCATTTGAAGCATTTGGAGCGATTCCGACGGCAATGGCGGCAAGCGAACAGTTTACAGCGCTTCAGCAGGGAACCATTGATGCATGTGAGAGCGCTGTCAGCAACTGCCTTACAAACGGATTTTATGAAGTTACAAAGGATATCACATATTCCAACCATGCATTTGTATATATCGTAGTCAGTATGTCAGATCATGCATGGAACCGTATACCGGAAGAATTAAGGCCAGCCTTTTTAGAAGCAGTAGAGCGGGGATATAAGGAAGAAAGGCAGTTATTAAAGCAGGCAAACGAAGAAGCAACCGTTATTTTAAAGGAAAAGGGCGTAACCTTTCATGAAATTGACGTTCAGGAGCTTCAAAATGCTTATTTCAGCCTTTCCGAAAAAAAGGGATTTCGTTTTGATCCGGAGTGGCAGGAAGCGGTTGATCAGGTAATTGCAGAAAATCCATAGGAGGGTGAGACGTGAAAAGAGTAGATAAACTATTGAAATGTTTGACAAAGGTGGAAAATTTAATTATGGTTGTCACATTCATTATTATGGTGTGCACGTCCTTTGCTCAGGTAGTAAACAGAAATATTTTCAAGCTGCCCATATCCTGGTTTGATGAAGCTGCGGTGTATTGTATGATTTATATGGTGCTGATTGGAACGGAGGTAGGACTGAGGGATGGAACTCAGATTGCAGTTACAACAGTGGTAGATAAGCTTCATGGAAATGCAAAAAAATGTATTCAGGTTGTTTCAAAGATTGTGATGGTTGTTTTTTCTCTGGGGGTATTTGCAGGAGGTATGGAGCTGATGGATATTCAGATCCGCACAGGCCAGATATCTGCTGCCCTTGGAATTCCGATGTCGATTCCGTATGCGGCAATGGTTCTTAGTTTTGCAATGATCAGTCTGGTGCAGGCAGTTTCTGCGATAGCATTGATCGTACAGATGGTGAAAGGCCAGAATGAGGAGGAAATGGTATGACTGGATTAATACTGTTTGGGTGCTTTGCATTATTTCTGGTTGCAGGTGTTCCGGTGGCAATGGCACTGGGGGCGGCAACTATGTCGGCAATTCTGTTCAGTACAGATTTTGCTATTACTACGGCAGTAATCCCGCAGCGTATTTTTGGAGGCCTGGAATCCACATCCCTGATGGCAATAGCGTTCTTTGTTCTGGCAGGAAATCTTATGACAAAGGGCGGCATATCCAGACGGCTGGTTGATTTGGCCAACTCTATGGTAGGCAGTGTACGAGGCGGTATGTCATTGGCGCTTATTTTATCCAGTGCATTTTTTGCGGCACTGTCCGGTTCAGCTCCGGCAACAGTAATAGCCATTGGTTCTATGCTGTATGCAGATATGGTAAGAATTGGTTATCCGAAAGACAGAACGGCAGGGCTTTTGGTGGTTGCTGGCGGATTGGGACCGATTATTCCCCCTAGTATCATTATGGTAGTTTATTGTACCATGACAGGCGCTTCGGTAGGCGATATGTTTAAGTCGGGTATGGCTATTGGTGTTATTATTATGGCAGCGCTTATGGTTGTGGTTTTATATCTGGCACAGAAAGAAAAATGGCCGAAAATTGAGAAGAAAGTTACGCTCAGAGAATTTGGAATCAATTTCTTTAAAGCAATTCCAGCACTTTTACTTCCGATCATTATCTTAGGAGGGATTTACAGCGGAATTTTCACACCGACAGAATCTGCTTCTGTTGCAGTCGTATGGGCGCTGATTGCCGGTATGTTTATTTATAAGGAACTGACGTGGAAGGATATTATTCCGATTATTTTGGATTCTGCAAAGAGCTCTGCCATGGTATTGTTTATTGTAGCAACATCTACAGCATTTTCGTGGCTGTTTACATTTTCAGGGATTTCAGACAGTCTTGTAAAGACGATCATAGGCATGAACTTTAATCCTACTATGTTTTGCCTGATTATTGCCCTGATTCTTCTCGCTTTTGGAACATTCTTAGAGGGAATTGCCACAGCCGTGCTTTTAGTTCCGGTACTCTGGCCCATTGCCAGTTCTCTTGGAATCGATGTGATTCATTTTGGAATGATTGTATGTATTGCGAATGTAGTAGGAACCATGACACCGCCGGTAGCTGTGAATATTTTTTCAGCAGCCAGTGTTACGAAATTAAAAATGGGTGAAATTGTAAAGGGAGAGATACCATTTTTTATTAGTTATCTTGCAGTATTTTTTGCAGTGGTATTGATTCCTGCAATCAGCACATTTTTATTGTAGATAAAAATATAATTAATGAGGAGGCAATAATATTATGGTATTTGATGGAAAGAAAATGTTTAGCGTAGAAGGCAAAAAATGTATTGTAACAGGAGGAGCCCAGGGACTTTCCAAGGGAATGGCAGAAGGACTTCTGGAAAATGGCGCGGAAGTGGTGCTGGTGGATGTTCAGGCAGAAAAGCTTCAGAAGGTGGTTGACGAATACAACCGTCTGGGATACAAGGCACATGGCATTGCCGGAAACCTTGCAGACAGAAATGATATTGACAGGATCTTTGATGAAGCAATGGAAATTTTAGGCGGACATCTGGATGTGCTGATTCCGGCTGCAGGTATTCAGAGAAGGCATTTGCCGGAAGAATTCCCTGTAGAAGAATGGGATTTGGTTATGAAAATCAATCTGGATCACGTATTTCTTATGATTCAGAAAGCATTAAAGGTAATGCTGAAACAGCCGACTGGAGGAAAAATTATCAATATTGCATCTATGGTTTCCTGGTTTGGAGGCACTACAGTTCCGGCATATACAGCAAGCAAGGGTGCAGTTACCCAGCTTACCAAAAGTCTTGCAGTTGATTGTGCTGGCAGAAATATCAATATTAATGCGCTTGCTCCGGGATATATGGATACAGAGATGTGTGCAAATATGACCCAGGAGCGGAAGGATGAAACAACTCTTCGTATCCCGCAGGGAAGATGGGGAACTCCGGATGATATGAAGGGACCGGTTCTTTTCCTGGCATCTTCCGCATCGGATTACCTGAACGGAGCAGTGATCCCTGTAGATGGGGCTTATCTGGTTAAATAAAAATATGGCAGTACATTCAGATCGTGATGCTGAATGTACTGCTTTTTGATTTCAATACTGGATAAAATAATAAAATTTTTATATAATGGATGAACACTTTTAATTGGATTTGAAAGAGAATATAGGAGATGATAGGAAGATGGGAAGTTTTGAACTTGAAATTTCCACAAAGAAAAAAATTGCAATTACATTACATGAACTTGTGTGTAAAAAGGAATATGAGAAAATCAGAATTGATGATATTGCAGCTGCAGTTCCTGTGAGCAGAAGAACCTTCTATAACTATTTTCATGATAAAAATGAAGTCATTCAGTATATTATTACGGAACAGTTTATGGAACATGCGTTTCCAATCTGTAAAGCGGGATTTGGAAAAAAGGGATTGATTGTATTTTTTCGTTATATTGAAGAGGATCGTATTTTTTATCAATCGCTGGTTCGATATGAAAACGGGTATTTACTGCAGGATGCCCTTATTCAGACTTATGACCAGGCGGTAGAACGTGTAAAAGAATATGCTCATCCGGTGCAGAATCGTGAAAAGCGTATAAATCCTGATATTTACAAAATATATACGCACTCTGCTCTTGCTGCAACAATTGTATACTGGCTAAAAAGTGGAATGAAAATTTCTGTAGATGATATTTCTAGGGATACGGCATTGATGCTGGAATATCCACATAGTTTTATACGTGACAGATATCTTTTGTAAAAAATATTGAAAAAATCAAAATAAAAGAAAATAAATTAAATATTTTTAATATATAAAATGCGCAAAAAAGAAAAATGAGAAGAGCGTGTGCCTGTTATACCTAATGTGTAAATTGATTCCGGAAGGTTATATTGATAAAATACTATCAATAAACGGCGCCAGTTTATCGATTAAACATAGGAGGTACAGCATGAAGACGGTAAAGTTTATTTCTGCCAGTGGGAAAGAGTTTTGTATTCCCCAGAAATCAGTTGCTCATATTGATTCAAAAAAATGTATAAACTGTAATGAATGCCGTGAAGCATGTCCCGTAGGAGCAATTGAAGAATCTCAGAGGGTTATCTGTCATGCCTGTCCGGAATGTACAGAAAAGCCTGGATTGTCTCCGAAAAAATTTGTGGCACTTGCTACGGAAAGATCCTGTACGACAGCATGCCCATTGGGAATCAGCCCTCAGGGATACGTCAATCTTTTAAAATGTGGTAAGGAAAAAGAAGCATACCAGGTTATATGGAAGAAAAATCCTCTTATGGAGGTGTGCGGAAGTATTTGTCATCATCCCTGCGAGCAGGACTGCAAACGAGGAATTCTTGTAGATCATCCGATTCATATCAGAGGACTGAAACGTTATTTAAGTGAGACGAATACCGCAGAACAGCCCAAATATCAGAGAATATATGATGAAGAGATTGCCGTGATAGGAGCGGGTCCTGCCGGTCTGACAGCAGGGCACTATCTGGCACAGGCAGGATACCGTGTTACCATCTTTGAGTCGGACAAGGAAGCTGGAGGGATGTTGATTCATGGTATTCCAAAATTCCGGTTAAGCAGGGACACAGTTTCAAAAGAAATAAAGCAGCTGGAAAAAGCAGGACTGACCATCCATTACGGAGAAAAGATCAACAAATACAGTATGGCGAAGCTGATGAAGGAATACGATGCGGTGATTGTTGCTGCAGGCACTCCTATATCCAGAGAATTAACAATCAAGGGATTTCGGACAGAAGGCATTTTTCCGGCTATGAAATTTATGGAAATGGTGAATGCAGAGCAGAAAATCCGGCATCATCTGGGGCAGATGTTTACATTCGAGGGCGGTGAAGCCGTCATTATCGGCGGAGGAAGCGTTGCTGTAGATGTGGCAAGGACTGCTGTTCGTCTGGGAGCCTCGAAGGTTACCTGTGTCAGTGCAGAGCAGGGAAAACAGATACCGGCTCATCCATGGGAAATCCAGGAAGCAAAAGACGAGGGAGTTGTTTTTGAAGAGGGCTGGACACCCCAAAGCTATCAATATTCAGCTGTAACCAAGCTTGATGCAGTGAAGCTGGAAAAGGTTACCGGCTGCGGCAAGAGGGATGATGGTTCTTTCTATATGGATGTGGATCATGAAACGACCAGGGAAATTAAGGCCGACTGGGTTGTATTAGCCATTGGTCAGATGGCAGAGGAATATTGGCAGGAATTTCGGAAGGCAGATAATGTTTTCTGGGCTGGAGATATTGCAAGCGGAAAATGCTCTGTTGTAGATGCTATGGCATCCGGACGAGAAGCGGCTCTGGCAGCAGATGCATATATTCGCAGACGTGAGGTGCGAGATGCTGCGAGTGAGCATAAACTTAACCAGGCTGAAATCCAGGAAAAAATTTATCCGTATAACCTACATAAGATGAATCGTCCGGAAGTGTCTCAAATTCCTTTGGAAGAACGAAAACATACCTTTATGGAGGTGGAAAAGACATTTACCAGAGAAGAGGCGTATATGGAAGCAATGGCATGCATTGGTTGCGGATTTCAGAAGGTTGATCCGGATAAGTGTATCGGCTGCGGTACCTGTAGAAATGTGTGTCCCAAAGGCGATGTAATCACGATGGTTCCATTGGAAGGAGGCAGTGAGGGATGAAGAGGCAGGTTGTAATAGTTGGAGCTGGTCCAGGTGGAAGTGCGGCTGCCTTTTATCTGGCCAAACAGGGGATAGATGTGTTACTGCTTGATAAAGAGACCTTTCCAAGAGAAAAAATATGCGGTGATGCTTATGTAGCATCTCTGTTTCCCAATTTTTTTGATGAAATGGGCATTTCTGATGAGATGATTTCTCATGCAGCTGCGCCTCTTTTGGAAATTCAGCTATATGATCCGGCTGAAGAAAGCGCGCTGTTTAAAATGGATTCAGGAAAAGGCGCAACTGGATATATAATTCCAAGAAGAATTGGTGACGATATTATATGTCGGGCAGCACAGCGTCAGGGTGCGGAATTTATGGAGCGGTTTGATGCCACCGAGTTAATTATGGAACGCGGTGTTGTAAAGGGAGTAAGGGGATACCATGAAGGCAAGGAAATGGATATCTATGCAGATGTGACAATTGTTGCCAATGGTGCACATTCTATGCTGTCTAAACAGCTTGGGTGCTTCAATGAAAATCCAGAGTTATCCATGTTTGCAATGAAAGCGTATTTTACAGGTGTTGAAAATATGGTATTTGGAAGATCCACGCAATTTTATATGCCGGAAACGATCCCTGGATATCAGGGAAATACCATGTCCTGCTTCTCGCTGAACGCAAAGGATCCGGAATGTAAGACTACAACCCTTCTTTGTATTGTGCCATATAAGACGCTGGAAACCCTTGATATGTCGCTGGAAGAGGTTTTTGAATGGTGGATCCATCATTCAAAAATGGGACCGAAATATATGAAAAACGCAAAGCTTCTTTCACCGAAGAAAGGCTGGCGCCTGGTAGGTACTGCATATCAGCAGAAAAATTATGCCCCAGGTGCATTTGTAATAGGCGATGCCTGTTCCGGACCGGAAGGCGATCATTTTTATGGGATTCCGCCGTCTATGTGGGGAGGACGTACTGCAGCGAATTTGATTGTAGAAATGTATGAAAAGCATGATTTTTCAGAAAAGAAATTTTCAGAGTTTTATGACAGAATGTGTGACATGCTTAACAGCGAGTATGACTTTTATGAAACAACTAGAAAGATTATGAAAAGTGATCCCATGCTTCCTATGATTAAAGATTTTACGCAGTTTGCAAAAAAACAGCCAGGGTATCCAAATCTGGGATATGGCCAAATGACAGTTCAATATTTAAAAGAGGTTCATGGGATTTCCTATCCGAGAAGAGACAGCAAGGTAAGTATTGGACAGTAGATAAAAGTTAATACTATCATATTTCATTAAGAAATCCGGAGTTTACTCTTTTTAGGAGATAAGCTTCGGATTTCTAACATTGCAAAAAACTTTTACGTCATAGCTTTATGATATAAATTGAATTCCCATGGCATCTAACATGCTGTCAGAAAACAGAGACATCATCAGATCAATGGCTTCTTTGGAAAGAATATCTTCCTGATTTACCCACCAGCGGACAATTTCAAAATACAGGCTGCTGTAAATATTTTGAATCAGGGGAAAAGGAATATTTTTCCTTGAAGCATAATCAGAAAGTCGTGTAGTATTGTTTAATGTTTCGGAGAGAAAAAACTTTAGTCGCTCATTGAAACAGTTATTTGTCGTATCATTCATTAAAATTCGAAAGGTTTCTTTTTGAAGCTTGATCTGTTCAAGGGTCGATACTGCCATAGATAGAAAATTTGAATGTTCCAAATCAATTTGCAGCGTGGAAAGCAGGGTGGAAAAATCAATCAGTGAGAGACACTCATCGGAGATATCATTATAAAGTTTATCGATACTTTCATAGTGAAAATAAAATGTTTTGCGGTTAATTTGTGCTTCGGCGGCAATATCTGTAATAGTGATATTTTTATATCCTTTTTTTTCCATAAGGTTTAGAAATGTATCTTTAATTAAGCGTTTGCTCTTTTGTACCCTTAAATCCATCTGTTTCACCATTCTGTATTTTCCTTTCATGCTCTGATTCGTTATCTGTATTTTAACAGGTTTTTATTTATTTTCAATCCTATCACAAAAAAGAAACACAGTGACCTATAAGTAACATATGATGGAAAATTAACCATTGAATTCACCACTGAAATTTTATATGATTTTGTCAAATATTTATTACACGAGTAGGAGGTCAGAGATGAAAAAACACTGTTTTTTAATAATAATCAGTTCGGTATTACTGCTGTCTGGCTGTGCAGAAAAAGAAACTTCTGTTCCGGAAAGAAAGATAGTCAATGTAACTTCTGTAGAATCAATGGAATATGAAGAAGGATATAGCTATCTTGGCATAGTTCAAGCAAAGGATACGAAGAATTATGCATTTCTGGCAGGAGGAAAGTTAGAGGAGATTTGCGTGAAAGAGGGAGAAGCAGTTAAGGCTGGAGAGCCGTTGGCCAAACTGGACACATCTTCTTTGGAAATTAGTATAAACACAGCAAGGACAAATGTAAATAGTTTGAAGGCATCCGTTGACACAGCAAAATCTGCATTGGATGCATCAGCGGTTCTTCATGCTTCAGGGTATATTGCGGATAAGGATTGGGAAGCACAAAACAGTCAGTATATTACTTTATCAGGCAACTATGAAATGGCCGTAGATAGCTTAAAGCAGGCAGAAAAAAGCCTCGAGGAGTCCACACTCTATGCGCAGGAAGATGGAATTGTTATGGAAGTGCCGTATAAAGCAGGTGAAATTATAGGTTCCGGATATCCTGCTGTTATCTTAAAGAGTAATCAGAAAATAGTTACCATAGGCATATCGGCAGAAGATATCAGCAATGTAACTATGGACAGTGAGGTGAAAATTGGTGATGGATTAAGCGGGAATATTGATAGTATCAGTCAGTATCCGGATGAAAAAACAAGAACCTATCCTGTCGATGTGGTTTTTGAATCGGATCAGTATATGATTGGCGATATGGTAGATGTAACTATTATAACGGGAAAAGCCTCTGGCTGCTTTGTTCCAGTACAAAGTATTTTTAATATAGATGGATTGGATTTTGTCTATATAGTAGATGAAAATGGCATTGTATCACGTCGCCAGGTTACGAAAAAAGAGTTGAAAGATGATATGGTGAGGGTTGAGGGAGTTGAAATAGGAACACTGGTAATCAGTGATGGCCTGAAAAATATAAAAGAAAATGATCAGGTAACGATTTCGTCAGAAGAATCTGAGACGGAAATGGGTGAACCTGAAATTGCTGAATCCGAAACGAGTGAAGTCGGAACTGAGGAAGGTGAATCATGAGTAAAAAGGTAATACAAAACATTATCGAAAAGAAACTGCTTATTATAGCGCTGATTCTGATGGTAGTTGTCGGTGGAATTTCCAGCTACCTTACCATACCAAAACAGCATTTTCCGGAAGTTGTCCTTCCTGTGGCCACAGTCAGTGTGGTTTACCCCGGAGCATCAGCGGAAGATATGGAGGAGCTGGTAACAAAAAAATTAGAAGAGGTTATTCGAGAAACAGAAGGTTTTGATTCCTGCACAACAACATCTATGAATAGTGTCAGTGCGGCTATGGTTTCCCTGAATCTGGATATGAGTCAGGAGGAAGCAGATGCCAGCTTCGATGATTTAAGACAAAGATTAGAGGAACTGCAGGCGGAACTTCCTTCAGGAGTAACAGGTATTACTATAGATACCGATGTAATGGATACGGCCGGTTTGATTCTTGCTGTAACAGGTGACGGGATATCGGGAGACGAACTGGGACAGCGTGCAGATGCATTGAAGGATCAGCTTCAGTTACTTTCAGGTGTCAGGAAGGTTGAAGTATACGGAACACAGAATTCCCAAGTGGCAATTCATGTAGATTCCAGACGTTTAAATGCATTGGATGTATCTCTTGCAGAGCTTTCTCAGTTGATTGGTGCTCAGAACAGCATCATTCCTACAGGAACAATTGATGTAGGAGACAGCGTTATGACTGTAAATTCCAGTGGAAAATTTGAAAATCTGGATGAGATCAAAAATATTGTGGTAGGACAGACAGAGGCTGGAACCATAATCAAGCTTTCGGATATTGCAGATATTCAAATTGAGCAGCCGGAGGATAGCGCTCATTTTACCTTCAATAAAAAAGAAGCAAATTTGATTGTGCTGTATTTCAATTCTGGCATTAATGTCGTGGATTTTGGGGATTCAATCCGACAGTGCGTGGATGAGTACAGAGCCGGACTTCCAGACACAGTGCAGGTAAATGAAGTTTATTTTCAGCCAGATACTGTAGATGAGGCAATCGGAGGATTTATCAGTAACCTTCTGGAATCCATTCTTTTTGTATTGGCAGTTGTTATGATAGGAATGAATTTCCGTAATGGTCTGGTGGTATCTGCAGCAATTCCTCTGGCTATTTTTATAAACTTTATTGTCATGAAAGTGATGGGAACAGAAATTCAGTTTATTTCTCTGGCGGCCCTGATCATTGTTTTGGGAATGCTGGTTGATAATGCCATTGTGGTGAGTGATTCCATTCAGACAAAACTTGATGAAGGAATGGAACGGAAAAAGGCAGCGGTGGATGGAACAGCGGAGGTTATTGTTCCTGTCTTTATTTCCATGCTGACGACAATCAGTGCTTTTGTTTCGTTATTGGCTCTAACGGGAGCATACCGGCAGCTGGCATTTACACTTCCCGTAGTTATTATTACCTGTTTAATAGCATCTTTCTTAGTAGCTGTTTTTGTAACTCCTCTGATTTCTTACTTTTTCTTAAAGCCGAATCAGAAGAAACAAGATGGTTCACAGAAACTAGGGGCTTTATATGATAAAATGTTTAACAGGGCATTTCTCAACAAGAAGAAAACGATTGGAGCGGCGGTTCTTTTTATGATTGTGTGTGCTGCATCTCTGGCTGTTATTGATATGCAGGTAATACCAAAGGCCTTTAAAGATGTTGTGACGATTGAAATTGCGGGAGATAATGAGAATGATATAGAAAAAACAGAAGCAGTTGTGAAGTCGATAGAAAAAATTCTGGATGAGCAGCCGGAAACAGAATACTATTTATCTGGAATTGGAACAGGAATTCCCCGGTATGATTATTCTGTTCTTCCCAAATCTACAGGAAATAATGTAGGTGATATTTTTATGCGGGTAAATCTGGAAAATGGCGGGCGTTTTAAGGAAACCTATGAAATGGTTGAGTTCTTACAGAAAGAACTGGATTCCCGGATTAGCGGTGCCACAATTCTTGTAGATGAACTTGGCATTATGGCAGGAACCACAAAACCGGTAGAAATGAAGCTGTATAGTGAAGACTTGAATGATTTAAACGAGGCTGCAGAAATTGTCGGCAATCTCATGAGACAGATTGAGGGAACAAAGAATATCACAACAGGTCAAGAGATATCTACCTATGATTATTATATTGATATGGACACAGAAAAACTGAACAGTCTCGGTCTTATGAAGGGAGAGGTGCAGAATGAATTGAGCATTGCCTTGATGGGAAGAGATGTATCTTTGTACAGGGAAAACGGAAAGGAATATCCGGTTGTACTTGACAGTGATCTTTCCCAGCAAAATGATTTGAGCAATTATCGGATTAAAGCCTCGGCCAGCGGAAATAAATACGCCTTGCGGCAATTTGCAGAGATAGAACTTCAGCCGGAGGTAAGCAGCATTAACCGCCTGGATGGAAGGAGAGGACGGACAGTAGGATGTTACTGCATATCTGGCTACAGTGATATTACTACTCAGATGAAGCTGGAAAAATTGATTAAAAATACGGAATTTCCAGAGAGTGTTACCATTGAACAATCGGGTATGAAGCATGATTTTATGAAGGTTTTAAGCTCCATTGCCGGAGTTGCAGTGCTGTCTGTCGCACTTATATTTTTTATTTTAATGATGCAGTTTAATTCTTTGAAAATTCCAATGTTAATCTTTACTTCGGTACCGTTTGGAATTTTGGGTGGAATTGCCGGTCTTTATATCACGGGTGAAAGATTGACTTTTTTTGCTCTTTTGGGCTGTGTCAGTCTTTTAGGCTGCGTTTTGTCGAATGCAATTGTATTGGTTGAATTTATTAATCAGGAAAGAGCATCTGGAGTCAGTTTGGAAGAAGCCTGTCGTTTGGCCGGACAAAAACGATTCCGACCGATTCTTATGAGTACGATGACAACTGTTTTGGGATTAATCCCATTAGGATTTGGTGGAGATGCTCTGTTTATTCCAATGGCCAGGCTGATGATGTTTGGTTTATCTGTTTCCATGGTAATTAATCTAATACTGGTTCCGATTATTTATTATATGATGGAATCCAGAAAAAAATCTGCATAATGAGCTTATGAATGAAGAATGGATTCAGATAATTATTAAATTAGAAATGTAAGGCGTGTGGTCGTTTTTTTGGCGTCCCACGCCTGCGCTTTTTAACAGAGGATTTCTTCTTGGACCTTATTGTCCGGTATATGGTGTTGGTGCGGTGATCTGTTATCTTTGCCTGGGAAGAATCGAAAATCCACTGATTTTGTTTTTAGACGCTATGATTTTATGCAGTCTGATTGAATATACAACTGGTTATGGAATGGAAAAATTATTTCATGCCAAATGGTGGGATTATTCTAAATTTCCGTTTCAGCTGCATGGGCGTATATGTTTATATGGAGCATTGCTTTTCGGTTTTTCAAATGTATTGATTTGCTTTATTGTTCAACCGAAATACCTGGAGTTTTTGAAAATACTGCCCCCGGTTTGCTTAGACGTATTTGCGGCAATATCTGCATTTTTATTTATAACAGATACTGTTACAGCCCTGATAGCCTGGACGAATTTAAATCGAAGTTTAGATGCTTTACATAAATGGCTGTCTGAAAAATCAAATCACTCCATGGACGAATTCTCAGATTTTTTTTTCAAAAAATACCCTGTCACATATTACATGAAAAATCGGGAATTCAAATCCGTATTAATAACTGGAATATGAAGCTTAAAAAAGGGAATTGCGTTTTCTGCATGCATTTCCGCATATTAAATTGCTTCGCCATGAGAGAATGATTCAAAAATTGAGAATAAAAGAGCATATTAGAATAAAAGAGCATATTAGAAATGTGTTTGACAAAAAGGGAAAGTGATATTATCCTGGAACATTTAAAAGGACAGCCGCGTAATTTCATCAAACACAATTCAAAAGAAGTCCACCAGAACTCAATTTGAGGCTGGTGGATTTCTTATCTGTCAATAATTGCTTGGTTGTCAATTCCCTGAAACTTGCCTGTTCCTGTATCGCAAATACTTGATTAAGCAAAGAAAGTATCTCTTTATTTTATCTGAAAAAAAAGAGCGTTATAGTCATCTGGCTGGTTATGGTTCTTCTGTGGAATTGCTAGAGAATTGGACAAAGTGGCAGAAATAAGCGAGCTTCTGTCACAGAGGCCAAAGGGAACGGTCTGTGTCCTTGGCGGGGTAAGAGCGGCTGTTTTTCCTTACAGCATTGTCATAAAAACGGAAGCAGTCCGGGCGATGCCTGGATTGTGTATATTCAAACATGATTCCATCGCTGTTATAGGTCTGGCTGCTGACAACTGCAAGGCAGTTATAATCTTCCCTATTTATTTTCAGGTAAGCTTCATCAATCTGTGTCATTTTTTCGACAGTCATAATGCGCTTGCTGTTTACAATAGACATATGCAGCGTTTCTTCTAAATATCTGTAAATCGAATCCTCCGCAATATCTCTGGTCAGTCCTGGAATTACTTCTTTTAAAAAGTAATTATGATTAAGAATGACAGGGGTATCATTCAGATAATGAATACGTTGAATATAGTATATTTCTGTTCCAACGGGAAATCCGGTATATACCGATTGTTTTTCATCGATGCGTATTTCTGTAAACAATGGAACCCTGGTGTAGGAATGATTTCCTGTTCTGGCAGCAGATTCGCGAAAGCTTTCGATTTCGCCAATTGTAAAGGCTGTTTGTTCGATGGGCTGATAAATATTGCGGACACCCTTTCCCTGCAGGGTTTGCACATAGCCATCTGCAGCAAGAAGGCTGATTGCCCGTCTCAATGTATTCCGTGAGCAGGAATAAACCTGTATTAACGTATTCTCGGAAGGAAGAAGCTCCTGATAAGCAAAGGAATGATTTTCTATTTTCTGTTTTAAATCTTTGTAGATGGTTTCGTAAATTGCTTTTGGCATATCTTTGTTCCCCCTTGATCCGATACATTTCGCTGTTAAGTTTATTATAGGAACGGAATTTGAAAAAGTCAACAACTTGTTTAAACAAATGACAAAAATAGTGTTGACATGTTTAAACAAGAGTGATATAACATAATTAATAACTTGTTCAAACAAGTATACACAGAGGAGGAAAGGAAAGATGGGGAAATATGAAGAGGATGCAAAGGCTTTGCTGCGTCTGGTTGGCGGAAAAGACAATATCGCAGCCGTTTCACATTGCATGACGAGAATGCGGTTTGCGTTGGTTGACGAAGCGAAGGCCGATGTGAGGGCGATTGAGGCAATGAAGGCTGTGAAGGGGTGTTTTATACAGTCAGGGCAGTTTCAGGTTATTATTGGAAATACGGTAGCTGATTTTTATAATGATTTCATCAGCGCAGCAGGAGTGGAAGGAGTATCTAAGGATGCGGTAAAACAGGCGGCAAAGAAAAACCAGAATGTGGTTCAGCGTGTGATTGCAGCAATGGCAGAAATATTTGCTCCGCTGATACCGGCAATTATTACAGGTGGTTTGATTCTGGGCTTTAGAAACTGCATTGACAGCCTGTATTTGCTGGAGAACGGTACAAAGACCCTGTGTGATGTGAGCCAGTTCTGGGCCGGAATAGACAGCTTTCTGTGGCTGATTGGAGAAGCGATCTTTCATATGCTTCCAGTAGGAATCTGCTGGTCCGTAACGAAAAAAATGGGCACGACTCAGATGCTTGGTATCGTTCTGGGATTAACGCTTGTATCAGGACAATTATTGAATGCGTATGCTGTTGCGGGAACAGCGGCGGCAGATATTCCAAAATGGAATTTTGGCGGATTTCAAGTTAATATGATCGGTTATCAGGGACAGGTGCTTCCGGCAATTTTAGCAGCTTTTACTTTGGTATATCTGGAAAAATTCTTCCGTAAAATTACACCGCAGGTTATTTCTATGATTATTGTACCGTTTTGCAGTCTGCTGCTGTCTGTTATGGCAGCTCACTTTATCTTAGGACCGATTGGGTGGAAAATAGGTGCCTTGATTTCCTCGGTTGTATTTGCCGGAATCACCGGAACATTTAGAATTTTATTTGGTGCGGTCTTTGGTACTATCTATGCTCCTCTTGTTATTACGGGACTTCATCATATGTCAAATGCGATTGATTTACAGCTGATTGCGGACTACGGCGGAACTATGCTTTGGCCAATGATTGCCTTGTCTAATATTGCGCAGGGCTCCGCGGTCCTTGGAATGATCTGGCTCCAGAGAAAGGATGCAGAGGCACAGGAAGTGAATATTCCAGCATGTATTTCCTGCTATATGGGGGTTACAGAGCCTGCAATTTTTGGTGTGAACTTAAAAAGAGGATTTCCATTTATCTGCGGAATGATTGGCTCTGGACTGGCGGCAATTGTCTGTGTTGCTGCGGGAACAACCGCAAATGCAATTGGCGTAGGAGGAATTCCTGGGATCCTTTCTATTCAGACTCCGTTTATTGCTTCTTTTGCAATCTGTATGCTGATTGCATTTGGAGTCCCGTTTCTATTGACTGTGATTGTCGGAAGTAAGCGGCTGGATAGAGCGGAAGGGAGTGCCGCGCCTGTGGAAAAAGATGAATCAGAAAATGGAGAAAAGGTTACCTCAGATGAAAGCGGAAATAGGAAACCGGAAGAAAAAATTAAGGACTTTACGGCCTTTTTAACGGGAAAAGCAATTCCGCTGGAGGAGGTTGGAGACGGTGTATTTTCCGAAAAAATAATGGGAGACGGTCTGGCAATTCTTCCGGAAAATGATGTTTTATATGCGCCGGCAGATGCTGTGCTAGAGGCTGTGATGCCGGATTCAAAGCACGCCTGCGGTCTGAAAATGGAAAATGGAATGGAGGTTCTGCTGCATATTGGGATTGATACGGTGACTATGAATGGGGACGGTTTTGAATACTTGATTGAAAAAGGCCAGAGGGTCACTGCAGGGACGCCGTTAATCAGATTTGACAGAGATAAAATCAAGGCAGCTGGTCACCCGGATGTTACAATGTGCATTATTGCGAATGAGGGCAGCGCTCATGATATCCAGTTTTATACAGGAGCATATGTAACAGCAAAGAAAACAAGAATAGCAGCTTACAAATAAGGAGAGCGGATATGGCAGATTTTAAAAATAAAGCAGTATATCAGATTTATCCCAAATCATTTTTTGATACAAACGGAGATGGCATAGGAGATATTCCGGGAGTGATAAAAAAGCTGGATTATTTACAGAATTTAGGTGTGGATTATTTGTGGCTTACTCCTTTTTTTCCTTCACCGCAGAATGATAATGGATACGATGTATCGGATTATTGTGCAGTAGATCCGAAATTTGGAACTATGGAGGACCTGGAGAACTTGATACGGGAAAGCGAAAAAAGAGGAATGGGGCTGATGCTTGATATGGTATTCAACCATACTTCTACAGAACATATCTGGTTTCAAAAGGCCCTGGCTGGTGAGAAAAAATATCAGAGCTATTATATTTTTAAGGATGGCAGACCAGATAAGGCTCCTACAAACTGGCAGTCAAAATTCGGAGGAAGTGCATGGGAATATGTTCCCCAACTGAAAAAATGGTACCTTCGGTTATTTGATGTAACCCAGGCAGATTTAAACTGGGATAATCCGGAGGTTCGTGAGGAGCTGAAGCAGATTCTTCGTTTTTGGAAGGAAAAGGGAATCAGAGCCTTTCGATTTGATGTGATTAATCTGGTGTCAAAGCCTGAGGTGATGTTGGATGATTTTAAGGGAGATGGGCGCAGATTTTACACAGACGGTCCCCATATTCATGAATACCTGAAAGAGCTTGTAAGAGATTCCGGGATTGAGGATTTTGTTGCCGTAGGCGAAATGTCTTCCACATCATTGGAAAGCTGTATCCGATACTCCTCCCCAAAGGAAAAGGAACTAGCTATGTGTTTTAACTTCCATCATCTGAAGGTGGATTATAAAAACGGTGATAAATGGGCTCTTATGGCTCCAGATTATAAAAACCTGAAAACACTTTTTATAGAATGGCAGATGGGAATGCAAAAGGGGAACGGATGGAATGCTCTGTTCTGGTGCAATCATGATCAGCCGCGTATTGTAAGCAGGATGGGAGATGAAGGACGGTACTGGAAGGAATCGGCAAAAATGCTGGCAGGAATGATTCATTTCATGCGCGGTACTCCTTATATTTATCAGGGAGAAGAAATAGGAATGCTCAATGCACATTATTCGTCTATCGAGCAGTATCGGGATGTGGAAAGCTTGAACTATTATCGGATTTTACTGGAAAAAGGAAAAAACAAAGAAGAAGCTCTGGAAATTCTGGCAGCCCGCTCAAGAGATAACAGCAGAACTCCGATGCAGTGGTGCAGCGCCAGGTATGGCGGGTTTTCTGAGACAGAGCCTTGGCTTCCCATGCCGGAAACATTCAGAAAAGAAATCACAGCAGAGGCACAGGAAAAGGATTCCAGTTCGATACTTACATTTTATAAAAAGCTGATTGCCATGAGAAAAAAATACCGGATTATTGCAGATGGAGACATCTCATTTTTCGAAGTGGATTCCGATATGGTAATGGGTTATAAACGTACTCTGGGAGACCAGGAGCTGGTGGTTCTGTGCAATATGAACGGCAGGGAGCAAACAATTTCGATCGATAAACGGTGGAAAAATTACAGTATGCTGCTTCATAATTATAATGAGAAAAATGTAATATTTGGAGAAAACACATATAGTATGAAGCCGTATGAATTTTTGGTCTTGGAAAATAAAAGATGACGACGGTGATGAAGAAAAGAGGCTGAAAATAAGAAAAATGCCGCAAAATTATTTGAAAATGATAGTTTTGCGGCATTTTATACTTCTGAAATACTCTCTACATGGAGACGGATACCTTATGAAAAACATGTTCCAGCATAGTACAAAACCCGATGGGAAATCTCTGCATATCTGTTTTTTTGTAATAAAGATATCGATGACCTGTTGCGCTTTTGTAATGTTCTGGTATTGTAAAAATACAATCTTTATGTTCAGCCATGACATTTTTAATTTCTTTACTGAGCGGATAGAGAGAAGAAGCGTGTCCCGTTATAGCGAGACGGCATAAGGTAACAGGTCTGTTCACTGATTGCAAAAAATCTGGATGAAAACCGGCTTCTTTAATGATGTCCAGAGCCATTTGGCGAGAGTAACTACCAGAAGAAGTAAGCGCTAAAGGTTCATCTTTTAAGTGAATTGGATCTAGCTCTTTATATTCGCTGCCGATATCTTTTGCATAACATGCAATGGGGCTGCCTTTTCTCAGTAAAAGAAAAATTCTAAAATTACTTAATATGTATTTTGCATAAAGCGAATTATTTAACATTGTATTTGTACTTAAAATCTGTATGGTATCATCTTCAAATTTTTTGATAAGATCATATGTGGAACTCTCATAAATTCGAATTTTTACATCTGGAAAAGACTTTTGTATTTGGTTAATTTCTTCTGACAAAAAAGTGCTGACATAGGGAGTGACACCGATCTTTATTTCTGAAAAAGGTGAACGGTCATGGGCATAGATCCCATCTAAACATTTATCATATTCCCATACCATATTTTGAAGCGCGGCAAGAAAAATTTTGCCATTTTCTGTAATTCCAATCTGTCTTTTATCTCTGGAAAATATCTGGAAACCAATCTCTTTTTCAATACGCTGAACACATTGGCTCAAGGATGACTGAGTGACAAATAATATTTCTGCTGCTCTTGTAAAATTCATTTGTTGCTTTTTAGGAAGTTTAAATATGCATTTTGATCCTCCAGTAAACCAATTGGCGGATTTTAAAATTTGCACATGTTACAAAGAAACAGAAGATCAAAAGAATGGGCTTACTCTTTCGGAAGGAGATTCGCATACCCTGCCAAATCTTGCAGACAAGAAGATACTGATACTTACCGGTGAAGCATCATATCATGCGGGATATGATTATTTGATTTCGAAATTACTTCATAAATTAAAAGTACCTCATGAGCATGTGCTTTTGTCTGATCAAGGAATTCGTGGTAATGGACACATGATGATGTATGAGAAAAACAATCTTGAAATTGCAGAGTTCATGTATCAATGGCTCTCGAATCATTTCCCCAGAACATAAATACATGAGCCATAGATAAAGAAAAGAATATTTGAGCGAAAATTAGATTGATATTGAGTTAGGCCAACGGTATAATAAATAACTGTAGTGCAGACGAGAGATATCATGGAGCTGAGTTAATGGAGAAATATTTCTACGAAAGAAAAATCCCGGATCGAAACTTGGAGATATGCCAGTATATTTATCATATTGGGCAGTATCGTTATAATTGGCATAAAGCATTGGAAATTTTTTTAGTGATAAAAGGGACAGTGGAACTAAGCTGTGGAGGAAAAACTGTCTTAATGGAAGAAGATGACTTTATGGTAATCAATTCTAACGTAGGCCATGCTTCCTTAGCCAAAAAGGAAAACAGTATTGCCATGGTAATTCATTTGGAACCGGAATATCTGAAAGCATATTTTGGTCAAATGAAAGAATGGATATTTGAAGGGAATACGAACAGCCAAAATCGGTACTGCAGTCAGGCGCTGGAAATTCGAGGGATTATGTCAGACTTGATGTTTCATGGAGAAGCAGTGAATCCTTTGGAAAGTCTTGAATATGAGCAGAAACTGAATAGACTGCTTTCCTTGCTTTTCTATTTATTTGAGCCGAAACGCCAGGAAATAACGGAATGTCTCCGAACAAAAAAACAGCAGAATTTGATTGAACAGATTTTGAACTATGTGGAGGAAAATTATAAAGAAAGGTTATCGCTTCATGATTTGGGGAAGGTGTGTCCATACAATTCCAGTTACTTATCTGTATACTTTAAAAATCATGTGGGTGTAAATTTTTATGATTACCTAACGCGAATACGAGTAAGAGAAGCAACTTTAGAATTGTGTTCTACAGAAAGCACCGTACTTGAAATTGCACACAATAACGGATTCCCTGATGTGAAAGCATTTAATACAGCTTTTAAGAAAACCTTTGGGAAGTCTCCTATGCAGTACCGTCAGCAAATTCTTGCAGAAGATCGAGGAAAAGAACTTTTGGAAAAACGAACGTTTCTTTCCACAAATAATGAACTGCTGAATAAAAAATTAGAGAATTACAGGTATAGGGCTAAAGAATGTGAGATATTGGATTTTGGATATTACGGGAAAACGGAAAAATATGAAGAAAAGCTGAAGGATTTAAAACAGCAGGCTCAGCGTTCTTGTGAAGAAGTGGAAAAGCTTCAAAAAATTCTGGATGATTTTACAAAAGAGTCTTTCTAAAATAAGATAGTATGGGCGTATAATTAGAATAGAAATAATAAAAAACCAAAACGTATCTTTAAAATTCGTTAAAAATAAGGGTGATTTTTTAGATTGTTTATAATAAAAAGCATGGGCCATAGGCTGATGCTTTTTATTTTTGTAGAAAAAAACTGCAAATGTTTGGAAAGATTTAAAAAAGGGAAACTGCTAAAATAAGAATATCAATCAATCACGCGTGATAAAAGAAACATTCTATAAAGGAGACTGTTATGAAAATTACAGATTTAACGCTGATTCCGGCAAGTAAATATCTTTTTGTTAAGATAATTACAGATACAGGAATTTCAGGAATTGGTGAGGTAGGCGCCTGGGGCTTCATTGATGCGGTAGCAGAGTGCCTGAAAAAATTTCGTGGATATCTCGTTGGCAAAGATCCGTTTCAGATCGAACATCACAATCAATATATGTACCGTAGTATGTATTTTCGCGGTGCAATCCTTATGAGTGCGATATCTGCGATTGATATTGCCCTTTGGGACATTAAAGGAAAGGCTCTTGGGGTTCCGGTATATGAGCTTTTAGGCGGACGGACAAGAGATAAGGTTCGCAGCTATGGAGCAGTTTTTCAGTTTACCCCGGAAGCCATGGCAAAAGGGTGTTTAGAACTAAAAAAGCAGGGATTTACATGTGCCCGGTTAATGATTACTGGTGATATGAGTCAGACTCAGACAGGCATGGAAGATGACATTTTTAATGGGAAAGTAAAAAAATATACGGATATGGTAGCTGCATGCCGTCAGGCAGTAGGAGAGGATTTTGATTTTGTTTTGGAGTGTCATAGATCCCTAACTCCGTCAGAGGCAATTGCTTTTGGCAATGCGGTAGAAAAATATCATCCTCTTTTCCTGGAGGATCCCATTGCACCTGATAACGTAGAAGTAATGGCAGATGTAGCGTCAAAAATTTCTATTCCGATTGCGACAGGGGAGCGCTGTATTAATATTCAGGAAATGGAATTGATTATGACAAAAAAAGCGGCCCGTTATGTGCGGCCTGATGTTTGTGCGTTAGGCGGCATTACACCTGCAAAAAAAGTGGCTGCCATGGCAGAAGCAAACTATGTGGGAATTGTTCCCCATAATCCACTTGGCCCTGTTTCTACAGCAGCGTGTCTTCAGCTGGATGCCTCTATTCCCAATTTTACCATTCAGGAGTTCCCATCCTTCTATTTGCAGGGAGGAGAAGCTGCAATGCTGAAAGAGCCGCTGGAGGTAGAACATGGGTATATAAAGGTTCCAAATCGTCCAGGTATTGGTATCGAGTTAATTGATGATATTTCAGAAAAATTCCCACCGAAGCAGAGGGGAATCAATGCTCAGATCAATTACGATGGTTCTGTAAGAGATTTATAATAATGTTTAGGTCAGTTTACAAGGAACTACACGCAGACCGTGAAA
>UMFG01032333.1_pt1 | contig 22150 bp, 20 predicted proteins | sample 1964961 | NCBI WGS metagenome assembly UMFG01 (sample SAMEA4836041, study PRJEB28245) | human gut metagenome | biome: gut microbiome; material: fecal sample | place: Denmark | collected 2008
TAAAAAGGAAACTAAACAAGTGTTGATGGACAGAGGGTTGAAAGTGACTCCGATGTTACCTTCTCCCCGTTCTTTTGATGAGTTGAGAGAGCTTCTTGCCGGTTGCGGTAGAGGATGCTTTTTGAAACCCCGTTACGGTTCGGGGGCGGGAGGCATTATGGCTGTTCGCTATCAACCCAACCGGAATAAATGGGTAGTCTATACTACCTTGCAACAAGTGGATGGAGTCATTCATAACACCAAACGTATCAACCGTTTGAGTACGGAAAAAGAGATGATCCCGTTGGCGGAAGCGGTGATGCAAACAGAAGCTATTTTAGAAGAATGGATTCCTAAAGAGCAGTTGCAGGGAGAGAATTATGATCTCCGGGTAGTGTGCCGGGAATCTGAAATTGATTATATCGTTGTGAGATGCAGTAAAGGAAGCATAACCAATCTGCATCTGAACAATAAGGCACATTGGTGGAACGAATTGTCTTTGCCGGAAGTAGTGCGGCAACAAATCTATTTTCAGTGTCAGGAAGCGGTTCAATCTTTGGATTTGCAATATGCCGGAGTGGATGTACTGATAGAGAGAGGAACAGATATTCCTTATATAATAGAAGTCAACGGACAGGGAGATCATGTGTATCAGGATATGTTTGCTCATAATTCTATTTATATTCAACAGATAAAAAACATAAAAAAGAGATATAACCATGCAAATAGATGAACTGCCGGCTGGCGAACAGACCCAAAATCCGGATCTGGATATGAATCAGGTGGTGGGTACTCATGATATATTGATGCTTTGCTTTGATACCTTGCGTTATGATGTCAGCAAGGAGGAAGAAGAGGCAGGAAGAACACCGGTACTGAACAGTCACGGAGGAGAATGGGAAAAAAGACATGCGCCGGGAAATTTTACTTACCCGTCTCATTTTGCCATCTTTGCAGGATTTCTGCCTTCTCCGGCGGAACCTCATTCGCTACGCAGCCGTAAGTGGTTGTTTTTCCCTGTGCAAGCTGGTACGGGACGTATTCCGCCTGCGGGAAGTTATCCGTTTACGGAAGCAACTTTTGTGCAAAGCCTTGCCAATGTAGGTTATGAAACGATTTGTATAGGAGGGGTGAACTTCTTCAGCAAGCGTAATGAACTGGGGCGTGTGTTTCCCGGTTACTTTACTAAAAGTTATTGGCTGCCGACCTTTGGATGCACGGCACCCGATAGTACTGAAAAACAAATTGATTTTGCATTGAAGAAACTCGAAAACTATCCGGAGGACAAACGGATTTTTATGTATATCAATTTTTCTGCTATTCATTATCCGAACTGTCATTATGTGGAAGGCAAAATGAAGGATGATAAGGAATCACACGCTGCCGCGCTGCAATATGTCGACAGTCAGCTACCCCGTTTATTTCAGGCCTTTCAGAAGCGGGGAAATACGCTGGTGATTGCTCTTTCCGATCATGGCACTTGCTATGGAGAGGATGGATATGAATATCATTGCATATCTCACGAAACGGTTTATACAGTCCCTTACAAACACTTTATTTTAACGAAAAAATGAATCAACCGCTACCACGATATGTAGACTATATGTATAGTTATCCACATAAAACTGCTTATCGTTCTTTTCCGTCCCCGGTTTCGCTGGTTCCTTACCTGAAACAGGTGGAAGGACAGAAAGCATCGCTTTATTTCCATATTCCTTTTTGTAGTCATAAATGTGGATATTGCAACCTGTTTTCTCTGCAAACAAATCGTGCGGATTATATCGCAACTTATTTGGAAACTCTTCACAAGCAGGCGCAACAGTTGTCTCCACTCACTACCGGACTGGCATTTGATAGTTTCGCCATTGGAGGAGGCACACCGTTGCTCCTCACTGTTCCTCAACTGGAATACTTACTGGATACAGCTGCCTTATTCGGAGTGCATCCTTCACATACCTTTACTTCCGTAGAAACATCGCCGGAATATGCCGATCCTGCCCGTTTGGACTTATTGAAGCAAGCAGGAGTGGCTCGTGTGAGTATTGGCGTACAGAGTTTCCTTGACGAAGAATTAACTGCTTTGAAAAGACGTCCCCGGCGAGACATGATTAATCAGGCGCTGGAGGCTATTCGGAAGAGACAATTCCCGTTTTTTAATATTGATTTGATTTACGGAATCAGAGGACAAACTGTGGCCAGCTTTCTTTATTCATTGGAACAGGCTCTTCTGTTTCAGCCTAACGAACTCTTTATCTATCCGCTATATGTGCGACCGGGAACGGCTATCACGGAGCGGGAATCCGACGATGTCTGTTTTCAGATGTATTGTGCCGCTTGTGATTTGTTGAAAGACAGAGGTTTTCTACAAACTTCGATGCGACGTTTTATTCATCATCCGTCTACTGATGCGGAAATCTCATGTGGGGATGAAGTGATGCTATCGTGTGGCTCCGGCGGACGCAGTTACCTCGGTAATTTGCATTATGCCACCCGCTATACTGTTTGTCAGCGTTGTATTGCCGGAGAGATAGATGATTATATGGGCACTACTGATTTTACAGTGGCTCGTAATGGATTTATTCTTTCGCAGGAAGAACAGCGACAACGTTTCATCATTAAGAATCTGATGTATTATATGGGGCTTGATAAGGCCGAATATAAGCGTCGCTTTGGAGAATCACCGGATAATGTGACGTTGTTCCGACAGTTAGCTGAACGGCAATGGATAGAAGATACGGATAACGGTCGTGTTTGTCTGACTTCCGAAGGAATGGCATACTCCGATTATATTGGTCAGTTGTTCATTACTCCTGAAATAAGAGAATTGATGGAAACTTATTCTTATTGAACGAAATAAAAATGGAAAACGAAGGCTCTTTACTTTCCTTCAAGCGTATATATTATCGCGGCAAATTGAATAGCTGCAACTATACCTGTTCTTATTGCCCTTTCGGTAAGAAGTCGCATCTGGCAGATACGACCCAGGATGAACAGGCATGGAATCGTTTTATAGCAGCTATTGAACAATGGAAAGGGGAGCCGTTACAGTTATTTATTATTCCTTACGGTGAAGTATTGATCCATCGTTATTATCGGAAAGGAATGGTGCATTTGGCGGCATTGCCACAGGTGGCCGGAATTTCCTGTCAGACTAACCTTTCTTTTCCGGCTAAACACTGGCTTGATGAGATTCGTGTGGCTCCCACTGTGATAAGTAAGATAAGGCTCTGGGCCAGTTTTCATCCTGAGATGACTTCGGTAGAGAAATTTGCGCATCAGATTCATATACTCCATCATGCGGGAATACAGGTATGTGCCGGGGCGGTAGGGAATCCCTCTGCAAAGGCCGTACTCAATGATTTACGGAATACTCTTTTGCCGGATATTTATTTATTCATTAATGCTATGCAGGGGTTAAGGGCACCATTAAGTCAGGAAGATATTCAGTTTTTCAGTCAATTGGATAATCTTTTTGAGTATGACTTGAAAAATGCTCCGGCACAATGGGAAGTTTGCGCAGGAGGAAGGGATAATTGTTTTATCGATTGGAAAGGGGATATGTATGCTTGTCCCCGAAGTCGGGTGAAGATAGGTAATTTTTATCAAGGTGATGGAGCTGTTGTGCCGTTATCTTGCAAGAGGAAGGTTTGTGATTGCTATATTGCGTTCAGTAACCTGAACAATCACCCTTTACATCGAATCATGGGAGAAGGGGCGTTCTGGCGAATACCTGACAAGCCACTTATTACGACTGTTTTCTTCGATGTGGATGGAACACTGACTGATTCACAGGGAAAAGTTCCAGAAAGTTATGTTAACGCTTTACGATATATGGCACAGTCCGTTTCCTTATATCTTGCCACTTCTCTGTCGATGGAGCAGGCGAAGAAAAAGCTGGGAAAGGCTCTTTTCGATTTATTCAGGGGAGGAGTATTTGCAGATGGAGGGTTATTATCTTATTTGGGGCAGATTAAGTGTTTGCCGGTGAAAGTATATCCGGAGGTATATGGAGAATCGTCAAAAGTTACTATTCATAGTTATGAAGGAGTGGTTTACAAGTATAGTATATTGGTACGTGATAAAGAACAGAGAGAAGCTATTCTTACCCGGTTGAAAGAAAATCCCTGCCAGGTCTTTCATAAAGCTCCGCTGATAACAGTCATTCATCCTGAAGCGAGTAAAAAAGAGGGGGTGCTTCAGTTATGTAAGGCTTTGGGTTTAGCTTCTGAACACACTTTAGTTGTAGGAAATTCGTTAAAGGACTGGCCGATGATGTCCGTGGTTTCTCATTCTTGTGCCGTAATGAATGCGGAACCCTTATTAAAAGAACGCGCACATTATACGCTGAATCCGGATCGGTTGGCAGCTTTCTTTCGTTTTTCTAACGGAGATCCTATAGACCAAACCTCGTCTGATAATAGTTGATATATAGCTAGTTACATCTTCATAAGAAAATAAAAACCGGTTAAAATTTGGTAATTATGAAAACAAAGCCCATATTTGCAGCTCTGAAATAGGGACAGGCATAAAAATCCTCATCGGAGGGTGCTATAATAATAATTATAGTGCTGGATAAGATGAATGGTGCAAATCATTCGCTTGTCCGGCACTTTTTTTATGTTGTAACAAAATAAGATAAAGAGGAAAAGTATCGAAGAAACTATGAAAGAGTTAGATTTGACACAAGGAAGCGTACCGAAGGTATTGTTGCAGTTTGCAGTACCTTTTCTGATTGCCAATGTGCTCCAGGCACTTTATGGCGGGGCTGACCTTTTCGTTGTCGGACAATATGATGATTCGGCAAGTGTGGCAGCCGTAGCTATTGGTAGTCAGGTGATGCAGACAATAACAGGTATTATTCTGGGTATTACTACCGGGACAACAGTGCTGATTGCTATTGCTACCGGAGCTAAAGACAATCGAAAAGTAGCTTTTACTATCGGGTCTTCCGTATGGTTGTTTTCAATAACCGGCGTAGTGCTAACTTTGGTCATGGTGCTTTTTCATAGTCGGATAGCAGAACTGATGCATACTCCCGTCGAAGCGATGGCCGATACGAAAAGCTATATTTTGGTATGCTCTCTGGGTATTCTGTTTATAGTAGGATATAATGTTGTATGTGGTATTTTGCGTGGATTGGGTGATTCTAAAACACCGCTTTATTTTGTCGGACTGGCATGTGTGATAAATATAGTGCTTGATTTTATATTGGTCGGTTATTTCCATTGGGGGGCTACGGGAGCGGCTATTGCTACTGTAACCGCACAAGGCGTCAGTTTTGGGATAGCACTTTGGTTCTTATACCGGCACGGATTCCATTTTGATTTTTCACGGAAAGATATTCGATTGAACCGGAATCTGTCTAAAAAGATCTTGGTGTTGGGAGCACCTATTGCTTTGCAGGATGCTTTAATCAATGTTTCTTTTCTGATTATCACTGTCATTGTCAATCAGATGGGAGTCATTGCATCTGCTTCCCTGGGTGTTGTTGAGAAAATCATTGTGTTTGCTATGCTGCCTCCGATGGCTATATCATCGGCTGTGGCAACCATGACTGCACAGAACTATGGAGCGGGACTTGTCAAGAGAATGAATAAATGTCTGGCTTCGGGGATTGGGATTGCTCTTGTTTTCGGTGTGTCGGTTTGCGTGTATTCGCAATTCCTGCCGGAGACTCTTACTGCTTTCTTTACGAAAGATGCTGCTGTGGTGGCAATGGCGGCTGATTATTTACGGGGCTATAGTATCGACTGTATTATAGTTAGTTTCGTGTTCTGCATTAATTCTTATTTCAGCGGACAAGGAAACTCGTTATTCCCGATGATTCACAGTCTGATAGCCACTTTCCTGTTTCGTATACCGTTGTCATACTGGTTCAGCCAGATAGATAGCTCGTCGCTGTTTATCATGGGATTTGCTCCACCCATTTCAACTGTCGTTTCATTATTGATCTGTATCTGGTATTTACGATATACCCAAAGGAAATTATATTTGAGAGGCACAATGATGCCTGCTATGTCGAATTAGGTGTTTTTAGGTGACTAAAATGAAAAACTCAATACCTCGATATACTTTTTATAAGCATAAGTATGGGAGTGAACTTTTGGTTGATGTAGTAGAACTGAAGTATGTGAAGAAGTTCCTGGCTAAAAGTACTGTCCACACTCTAAACTATTATGATATTACTTTCATAACAGAAGGTAAGGGAGCTTTTGCTGTCGATAACCAAACCTATGAAGCAATTCCATGTGACGTCCTTTTCTCTAAACCGGGGGAAATCCGGAACTGGGATACTCATCATATCATCAATGGGTATGCTCTGATTTTCGAAGAAGAGTTTTTGTCTTCCCTCTTTAAAGATTCTTTGTTTGTACGGCATCTTTCGTTTTTTCAGATAGAAAATTTTTCATCGCGACTACATTTGTCTGATGAGCTTTGTACACGCATACTTGAAACCTTACATGATATAAAGATAGAGATTGATTCGTATCAACAGGGCGATGTACACGTTTTGAGAGCATTGCTTTATGAAGTCCTGATGTTGCTGGACCGTGCTTACCTTAAAATGACTTCGATAGAGGAGGGCAGAAGTAGGGAAGTTTTCAATAATCATGTAAGTAAATTCATGAATTTGGTTGCTACACATGCAAAAGAGCAACATTCGGTTCAATATTATGCGGATAAGCTCTGCATTACTCCTAATTATCTGAATGAGATGATAACCTCGACCATGGGGTTCAGCGCAAAACAATATATTCAGGGCAAGGTGATGGAAGAGGCCAAGAGGCTGCTTGTTTATACGGACTTTCCTATAGCTGATATTGCATTTGAACTCTGTTTTTCAACGGTTTCTTATTTTATCCGTAGCTTCCGGCAGCATACGGGAGAAACTCCGTTACTGTATCGTAAGGCGCACAAACCGTAAAAAGTGCTATTTCTACCTTTCTTTTTATTGCATTGTTTTTCTGGCATTTCTCTACTTTCGCATCAGATAATAAACCAATAATAAAAAAGTAAAATGATGAGAGACGCGGAAAAAACAGTAGGCAACATGATTGATAAGCTGAAAACAGCTTTTATCGGTTCGATAGACAGTGAAGGATTTCCTACCATCAAAGCGATGCTGCAACCCAGAAAAAGAGAGGGGATAAAAACGATTTATCTGACAACAAATACTTCGTCCATGCGTGTGGCGCAATACCGGGAGAACAACCATGCATGTATCTACTTTTGTGATACGAGATTCTTTAGAGGGGTTATGCTACGCGGTATGATGGAGGTCTTGACGGATAGTGCCAGTAAAGAGATGATCTGGCAGGAGGGAGATACCATGTATTATCCGGAGGGAGTGACGGACTCTGATTACTGTGTATTGAAGTTTACTGCTGTTTCAGGACGTTTCTATAGTAATTTTAAATCGGAAGATTTTGTGGTCGGATAATGTGTAAGTGCCCTCTTGTTATAGTAGTTCCGAAATGTTCAGAGTTGTTTTAGCTGTTTTACTTGCCGATGCAGCATATTTACATCACTGATTATCAGCGACCATTCATTTTAATCGGTACAACCTCTGTTTTGACAAATACACAGAATGTAGGGACAAATACAAACCGCTGTATTTCATCGCTTTGCATATACGTGTTGTACCGCCTCTTTTCAGTCTTTTTTGTGGAATGTCCGTTATCAGATACAAGGTATTGAGTGATAGGGCATTTCCGCAGGTATGTTACAGAACGCTTGTTGAATGCAAAGGTAGTGGTTTTCTTGGGATTTCTGTGGGTTTGCGGGATGTTTTTTATTCTCCCAAAGGTGCTTGAGAGTAGAAATCGGTCATAAGACCAGAAAAATTTGTAGGCAACACATTCGATTCGCTTGAAAAAGTGTAGGGTAATGGGTGATATTCGTTGAAAAAAGTGTAAAACCGTATGCGCTGTACTTGTTTTTAGCCTTAATATTAATGCCTCAATCTTCCTTGGATTATACCCTTTCTGATATAATTGTAATGGTGAAACAACAAATTATACCCATACTGATATAATATCAAACATTTGTGCTAACTTTGTACCCGAAAAGGTATAAAGTAAAATGGTATGAATAATCTTTCTTTTACGGTCAAAATGTTGCGAAAACAATATAATCTGACACAAGAAGAACTTTCGTTGAAGTCGGGGGTAGGATTGCGCTTTGTGCGAGACCTCGAACAAGGCAAGGAAACGCTGCGTCTTGATAAGGTGAACCAGCTTCTTGATTTCTTCAATTATGAAATGGTTGCCACTTCTAAAACTGATAATCAATGAGACAAGCCCGTATATTTTACAAAGACCAGTTGGCAGGGATTCTAACAGAAAATGATGCCGGATATGAGTTCTACTATTTGCCGGAATATCTCTCTTCGGAAACGGCAAAGGCAGTTAGTCTGACATTACCATTGCAGGAAGAAGTATATACAAGTTCTGTACTATTCCCGTTTTTCGATGGGTTGATTCCTGAAGGATGGTTGCTGGATGTTGCATTACGAAATACGGATATCAGTATTCTTGACCGGATGTCGTTGCTCCTGACCTGCTGCAAGGATTGTATTGGAGCTGTAAGCGTTATTCCAATAGAAGAAAAGGAGGAGAGTCATGTGTAATTGCCTGTATTGTTATCGTCCGCTCTTAAAGGGTGAAAAGGATATGCACACGGCTTGCATAAAGAAGTTCTTCGGGACAACAACATTGCCTGTTCTTGATTATACTACAGAACAACTTGACCAACTTGCTTTGCAAATCATTCAAGACCAAACCTCTTTGACCGGTGTTCAACCGAAATTATCCTTGCATTTGAATGAGCATGAGGGCAGCAAACGATTGACTATTGTCGGGCTATGGGGCGGTTATATTTGTAAGCCGCAGACCTCGCAATATGAAATGATGCCTGAAGTTGAGGATTTAACCATGCACCTTGCAGAGGTGGCACGTATTGAGGTTGTTCCTCATACGCTGATGCGGATGGCAGATAATACGTTATGCTATCTTACCCGTCGAATTGACAGGACTTCTGACGGAGAGAAGATAGCGATGGAAGATATGTGCCAACTGACCGAAAGGCAAACAGAGCATAAATACAAGAGCAGTTATGAACGTGTCGGCAAGGCTGTTTTGAAATACTCGTCTTTACCTAAAATGGATGTTACCAATTTCTTCGAGTTGCTGCTTTTCTCTTGGTTGACAGGAAATAACGACATGCACTTGAAAAACTTCTCTTTGTATGAGGTAGCGGATAAGATACGTTTAACCCCTGCTTACGATTTGCTAAATGCGGCTATCATCAATCCCAAGGATGACGAAGAACTGGCATTGACCTTGAATGGTCGGAAGAAAAAGCTTCAAAGAGAGGATTTTATCAGGTCAGCAGCTACGTTGGGTATAGAGAATGTGATTGTAGAACGATTGATAAATAAGTATATCAAACTATTGCCCAAGTTTGAGACTGTCATTAAAAGCTCTTTCCTAAGTGCTGAATTAAAAGAAAAGTATGGCGAATTGTTGAAGTACCGGCTTGCAAGGCTTTCGCAAGGGCTATAACGGTAAAATAACAATGCTATGGATATCCCTTGTAGCCTTTATGATGTATTGAGGCTTTTCAGTTATTCGAAATTTTCGAATAACTGAAAGGCGATAATATATGATAGGTGAGTATTCAATCGTGTTTTGATCGTTTGTGTTTTTGTGCATAATGCTCATCTATTGAAAGAAGCCCTTCTATATGTTTGCGTGTAGTCTCAATGAGAAAGCTGGATACGCATAGGTTATCAACTGCTTGTAAGCCTATAGATGCTCTCCAAAGCTTCGCTCGTTCACGCTTCTTTATGTTTTCATCATTCAGATATTCACTAGATATATCCATACTTGATATTTGACTATGCTTTTATAAAATAGGGCTTAACAAGTTCGTTGTTGATTACGTTTTGCAAATTTACTCATAAATACGGGATTATGACCTCTAATAGAGTCAAAACCTTCGGATGTTCCAAATAAATGTTGTACTTTTGCATTGAACTATAAGTCGTTTTTGTTATGAAGCAACTAAATAGGATTAAAGTAGTATTGGTGGAGAAGAATAAAACCGCCAAATGGTTGTCTGAACAGATTGGCAAGAATACCTGTTCGGTGTCTCGTTGGTGTACAAATAATTCCCAGCCAGACCTTGAAACTCTGTTTCAGATTGCAAGACTTCTTAATGTTGATGTGAGAGAGTTGATTTATGTTGAGAATAATTGACGAGTCGCAATTACATGATTATGTAGCAAACCTCTAATGACAAGGTAAGTTGTTAAAGTAATGATTAAGTAAATGGAACAACAAAATAACAAGATAATAGCAAAACCTTTTGTAAAGTGGGCTGGTGGAAAAGGTGCCTTAATCAAACAGTTGGTTAATTATCTTCCCAATGATATTGAAGAACAACAAAATGTTACTTATATTGAACCTTTTGTTGGTGGTGGTGCTATGCTCTTTTATATGTTGACTCATTACACTAATATAAAACGAGCCATAATCAATGATGTTAACGAGGACTTGATAAGTTGTTATCTATTAATTAAAAATGACCCACTAAAATTAATAGCATTATTACGAGAGATAAAAGAAGAGTATTACCAGTTAGCTAACATAGAAGAAAAGACGAGGTACTACTATAAGATGCGGGAAAAATACAACAATAATGAATTCGCAAAAGGGGAACGAGCAGCTTGTTTTATTTTCCTTAATAAGACTTGCTTTAATGGCTTATATAGGGTAAATACTAAGGGTAAATTTAATGTGCCATTTGGCAAATATGAGCATCCCAATATCTGTGATGAAGAGTTAATTATGGCTGACCACAGTGTGTTGCAAAAGGTAGAGATATCTGTGGGAGGGTATAAAAACATTACTAAGTATTTAGGTGAGAGATATAACTTTATTTATATAGATCCACCATATCGTCCTCTCTCCGGTTCTGCATGTTTTATCGAGTATACACATAGTATATTTGATGACACAGAGCAAGAGAAACTTAAAGCATATTGTGATGTGCTAACACAAAAAGGGTGTAAGATTATGCAAAGTAACTCTAACTCTGCAGACATTAATGAAGATTCTTATTTTGCTAAATTATATGACGGATATAATATCAATCAAATTTTGGCGCATCGATTCATAAATGCTCATGCAGGTAAACGTGAGAAAGAAACAGAGCTTCTTATTATGAATTACTAATTCAACATAGTGCTAACAAAAAAAATGAACTATATATGGCCCCTCTGACAATTTCACAGATTCAAGCGATTAAGGAGCATATGACCCACGATGACTCTGTGCTAACCAAGAAATTTAAAGCAAAGAAGACTCCGTATTTTACATTGAGTATTTCGCTCAATGAATTGGATGACTATCTTAATGAAGGCTGGGAAGAAGTTTCTCGCTCAAAATATAAAGCAAAGATCCAAAAACTCAAACCTGTTGGTGTAAAGTTTGAGGATGATATTTGGTGCATGTTTTACAATCTTGGCTTTAGACACCTTAATTACGATGAAAAGTTAGTGGTACAATGGGGTGACAATCCTGAGGATAAGCACCAACTTGATGTAGTAGCTATTGGGGAAGAAGCTATATTTGTTGTAGAATGCAAGGCTACGGAAAATATTAAACAAGCATCATTCAAAAAAGATATAGACGATATGCGTTTATATAAGGATGGTGTAATGAAAGCTTTGCGTCAAATATATGGAGAGGGGAAAAAAGTGAAATTTGTTTTTGCCACACGTAATTACACGTTTGCAGAGGGTTGCGAAGATGAGAAACGATTGGCAGAAAACAAGATATTCCAATTTACTGATAATACATATGACTATGTAAATAGTCTTATAAAATCATATAGGTCAACGGTTATTTATCAGTTCTATGGCTTGATGTTTCGACACGAGCGCATCAATAGTGATAAAATCCGTATCCCGGCATTAAAAGGAACAATGGGAGGTCATACTTATTATATGCTATCTATTGAGCCTGCGACGCTTCTTAAGATAGGCTTTGTGTTGCATCGAACAAGAGTTAATACGCAGATTACGATGCCAACATATCAGAGGTTACTTGTTCCTTCCCGATTAAAGGGTATAAGAGAGTTTATTGACAAGAAGAATGGTTACTTCCCCAACTCTGTTATTATAAATTTTGACAACTCTGAAAGAAAAAATAGGATTCAATTTGATTTAGCTTCAGGGGGCTCTGATGACACGAGAACAAAATTGGGATATCTCACGATTCCTAATGCTTATTGTATTGCATATATAATTGATGGACAGCATCGTGTATATGGTTATGCCGGTTCTAAATATAAAGACACTAATACAATCCCTGTTGTTGCTTTCGATGGTTTACCATCAGATGAGCAGCTTCGAATTTTTATGGACATAAACGAACATCAAAAAGCCGTCAGTCCAAGTTTACGATTAGACTTAAATGAGGATTTGAATTGGGAGTCACCACATTTGGATTCTCGTTTAAAAGCGTTGCGTTCATCTATCATAAAACAACTTGGTAGAGACAATAGTAGTGTTTTAGCGCGTAAAATAGCGATAGGTGAAGACACGGCAAAACTCCAATTAAAACCATTTGATACAGCATTATCCAAATCTTCGTTATTACCTAAAGCTACAAAAAAAGAATTTATAGATCATACGGATGTATGTCTATATAACACTAATTGCGTAGAACACAATAAAGCGATGTTGGATGCTCAAAAACGAATATCCAATTTGATAAAAGATTGTTATGCTCATGTTTATTACAAAATGATTGATGAGCATAAAGAAGAATATGAAACATTCATTGAAAGCAATCGTGGTACATATGCTTTTGTATCATTAATTGCATCGTTGAATGAGCACTTGATTCAGTGTAACAGGTTGTCACAAAAATCAAGCACAAAAGAACAGGTTGACTCAATGGCTCCGTATTTTGATGTGTTGATCAATTATTTATGTAATATGCCTATAGATGATCAGACTCAAATTCGATTAATTAAGGGGCAGGGGGCGGATACTCTGTGGTTGGGAATGTATCAAAATGCTATTCATAAACAAATTCCCGAATATAATCCTCATGGTTTGGAAGCTTGGCTGGAGAAACAAGATAAAGGACTACAGGAAGATGGAAAGGAGTGTGGAAGACAAATTGAGAAGCATATAAAAGTTCGCATCTTAAATAAGTTAGAGGAACTCTATGGTGAGACTTGGGAGAATAAAGTAATGAAGGTAAAAGGTAGATGCTTCCAGCGTATGGATGACAATGAAGATATTGACAACCAAGATTGGACAGATCTCATGAATTTGCAGGACTATAAAGAAATTATTGAAAGTAATTGGAGTGTAAAGAAAGATGATGAGTCGTTTGTTACATTCGAGAAAGAATTTGCAATACCAGTATCTGATTCATTTAAGACAAAGACGGACAAACTTAAATGGATAAATGACCTTATTTCATATAGTAAGGCTTGGACAACTACCAAAGGGCGAGCTTTGTCTCAAGCTGAAGTAAATGAAATGAAGTCTATATTGCAAAGTTTAGTACCAACTGAGGAGTTCGAATGATTGATTATAATGAGTTTTGTCAAAATGACATCACTTTGCGTGATTATCAGCAACTTGCCAAAGAAGATATATTTGACAAGTGGAATCTTTTTGACAATATCCTATACCAAATGCCCACGGGTACGGGTAAGACTCGATTATTCACATCAATCATTCGAGATATAAATATTTGGGGATTAAGACATAATATTAATTTTCGTATTTTGATAATCGCTCATCGTAGTGAGTTGATAGAGCAGAGTTCTCGTAGTCTTGATAAATATCGTATTAAGCATGGTGTGTTAGCTGGTACCATGAAGGATAAACGTGATTTGACACAGGCGATACAAGTGGCCTCAATTCAAACTATCACGCATCCTGCCAATCAATGCTTGATTGAAGACCTTAAATTTGATTTTATAATCATTGACGAAGCTCATCATGCAGTCGCGAGTTCATATCAGAAATTATGGGAATTTTGTCCAGATGCTAAAAAATTAGGAGTAACAGCAACTCCGTGGAGGATGAATAATAATGGCTTTGCGCAAATATTTGATGCATATATTCCATCAATGTCAATTAAGGAGTTTATACAAAAAGGATGGTTGGCAACATATCAATATTATTCTATTCCTATAAGCTCTGAATTGCTCAAGTCTATTGATTCTATTAGAGAATTTGACATAGAAGGTGACTACAAGAATAGTGCGTTGGCTGAAGTATGTGATACTTTAAAAATTAGAGCACAACTTTATGATAGCTATGCAAAGAATGCTTTGGGCAAGAAAGGAATTATCTATAGCATCTCTAGAGAGCATAGTGAACACATATGTTCTCAATACCAAAGTCATGGTGTATCGATTGAGAATATTGACAGTAAGACTCCGGCAAAAGTTAGAGAGGCTGTTATAAATGCTTTCAAAAATGGTGAGATCGATATCATTGTGAATGTTGATATTTTCTCCGAAGGTTTTGACTGCCCAGACATAGAGTTTATCCAACTAGCAAGACCTACAAAATCATTAGTTAAATATATACAACAAGTTGGAAGAGGTTTGAGAAAAAATGGCGATAAACGATGTATAATACTTGACAATGTTGGCATGTACTCTAGGTTCGGATTGCCTGACGAGGTGCGTGATTGGGAATCATATTTCTATGGAGAGAGTAGAGAATACTCATCCTCAAAGAGATATTCTCGCAATAATGGTAATATAAGAGAATATGTTGAAACCGACTTGAGTGAAGGTGATGATGAAATGGTTCTTATACAAGATTTTGAAATGCCTCAAACAGTAGAAATTGACGTAAAAGATTCTTCATCAGATACACCAATCATCCAAATTAAAGATATTTCCACTCAAGAAAATAACAAAACTCATCATTTTGCAATTAGAAGCAAGAGTTTTAGTTCTGGGAAATATTTTATTGAGGAGAATGAAAATGGATTCTTTATAGTGAATGCTCGAAACCAAAATAAGATGTTACTTACTACTATGAAAACAATGCGTGGTGGTGTTATTATAGTCACTACAGAATCATCAAAAAAAGCATTTACAATAATAAAGACATTATCAGCAACGATAAGTCGCTTTTCTATGAGCTGTATAGTTGGAACATTGCACAAAGAGGGGCTTTTACTGAAATTTACAGCATTTGATAAATCTGAAATAAATAAAACTATAACAGTCTGATATGTTGAATTTTATAAGATTAAAGTTGTAAGTATATAGCTGTTTCTAATTATGTTACAAGATATTCGATTTATTCTATACAATTTTCCAGAAGAGGAAGGTAAGGTACAAGTAATCATCAGGGATGAAACTCTTTGGTGTACTCAAAAAGCAATGGCTCAGCTTTTTGGTGTAGATAGAACTGTCATCTCAAAGTATCTGAAAAATATTTTTGAATCATTTGAGTTGCAGCAGGATTCAGTATGTGCAAAATTTGCACATACTGCTGAAGATGGCAAAATATACAATACGCAATTTTACAACCTTGATGCTGTAATCTCGGTTGGTTATCGTGTAAATTCGCTAAAAGCTACTCGTTTCCGTCAATGGGCTACGAAAATCCTGAATGAATACATTAAAAAGGGATTTGTTCTTGATGATGACCGGCTGAAGCAGGGAGAGACTGTATTTGGGCAGGATTACTTTCAAGAGTTGCTTGAAAGAATCCGTTCCATCCGTGCAAGTGAACGTAGGGTTTGGCAGAAAATTACGGATATATATGCAGAGTGTAGCGTAGACTATGACAAGAACTCCCCAACAACACACGATTTCTATGCGATGATTCAAAATTGTTCCCATTATGCAATTACATGACAAACGGTTGCTGAAATTGTATATCATAATGTGGATCATACCAAAGAACACATGGGTTTGACTACTTGGAAAAACTCTCCCAAGGGTCGTATATTGAAGTCTGATGTTATTGTTGCCAAAAACTATCTGCAAGAGAAAGAGATAAAGGAATTGGAACTAGCTGTATCGGCATTCTTTGACTATATTGAAAATATTATTAGACATCGAAATACATTCAATATGGAGCAGTTCGCTGGTAGTGTAACTAAGTTCTTGTCGTTTATGGATTATCAGATTTTGCCAGATAAAGGGCGTATTTCAGCGGCTCAAGCAAAAGCAAAGGCAGAACAGGAGTATGATATTTTTAATCGAACTCAACTAATTGATTCTGATTTTGATAAACAAATAAGAGGTATATTGAAATAAGGAGGAGAAATCCCCTCCTTAACTCTAAACCATGTATTAGACATTCAAATCTTTCATCGGCAATCCATAATTGTTTTGGTCGAAAATGCCTTGATAGATAAGTTTCAAACCAAGTGTCTGATAATATTTGTAGTCGTCAGCTTCGGTGCAGAGGTATTTGTAACCGTAACGTGGCATGTACTCTTTGAAGAACCGAGCCAAGTCTTTCAGACTTTCTTCTTGGTTCTTCTTGAAGTTGCTGCGCACAATAATGATAGACCAGTCGGGGAAGTTGCCTCTTCCGCAGCTATACTCCCAGAATCGGATATAGCAGTCCAAATCTCGTTCACGGATGTTCACACAAAAGCCATTGGCATTTTGCATCACGCTACAACTGTTTCTGTAGCCGAACTTCTCACACAAGTAGAGATTGAAATCAAGAATTAAATCTTTTTGGAATAAAAACAATCGTTTTTTTGTAATCGGTTGGTAGATAAGACTTAAAGAGTAGAAAGTTCGGTAGCCGGTAGCGATTTGGTAGCTGTGCGGGTTTTGCTGCATTGCTTCGCTTTGCTCTTGGAACTGATGCAAATATAGTGATTTTGACCGAAAAAGGGAAATGTTTCGGGGGATTTTTTATTTTTCGGGATTACCGGATTACAGGAAAAGCATAAAAGCAGGAGGCGGTGCAAGAAACGAGGTTGCACCAGTGGTTTTACAAGAAGTGTAAAGTATTGATTTTCAGTGTGTATTTCTGTGGTGCAAGGTGCAGCTATATTTATATATATAGCTGCACCTTGCACCAGCCACACAGAGTTGTTTTGCGGCTTGCACCGAAAACTTTTTAAGTTGTTGTAAATGAATAGGTTTTGAATTTTGATGTTTGTTTCAGGGGAAAGGTGGGATGAACGGGATGTTCCAATAGGGCTTGGGGCTTCGTGCTTGCCCTGCAAGGGTTTGGCAGGTGGGGGCTGGAATACCGGGCTTAGGGCAGTCTTGGGGCTTTTATTCAATCCTTTGCCCCTTCCGGTCGATGTAATACCAATCATCGCTTTCCCAATAGTGGTATTCCCCATCCGAACCGGGAACTTCTTTCTGTTCTCCCGTGTCGGTTACTTTCGCCTTCCCGTTCTCGAAAGGAAAGCCAAAAGCGAAGCGTGGCTCTATGAGGGTATTGCCATGCTCGTCCGCATATCCGATACGCCCTTTTTCATCGACGATGCGGTAAACACCTTCCTGCACGGAATCGCTGCCGTTGTCATACCTGTACGGGACATAGAGGCTTGCGGGATGGCTGTTGCCTGAGGATATGGCCGTGCAGCGGTCATGATAAAGGGTGAACAGCCATATTTCAAGCAGGATGGCAAGGACTGCAAGCACCGTGCAGACAAGGAAACGGAGGCGATAGCGTTGCCGCACCGATACATGGAACGCCCCGTAAAAGTCGTGCATCATGCGGTAACGCTCCTCGGTATAGATGCGCATATTCCTCCAAAGCAGTACGGGGAACGGCAGTATCAGCGGGAAAAGCGTAAGGCGGTTGTCTGTCTCGTAAAGAAAGCGGACAGCCGGAGTGTCCAAGAACTGTAAAGCGATGGCGACCGGAAACAGAAAGCAGGCGAACTGAACCACGCTGATGACCGCAAAACTACGGTCAGGGAAGCCGTGCCGACAACTGCGCCACGTCCAATAAAAGAAGTGGTCGAAGAATCCGGGGAGCTTCGGCCGACCGGTTCTTTTATGTGGGGAGGCTTTCTTCATACGCTTGCGGCTATATAGGTGCAAATAAAACGTATTTCTTCCAAACGGAAAAGAATTTTGCGGTGAAACTTTTTGAGTGATTGGACTTTTCACTATTTTTGCTTTGATGTATAACGGTTCGTCCGTAAGGTATGAATTTGGCTTTTTCTGTTATTGTTATGGAATGGTTCGATAAGATAAGCGAGTTTATGGAGGGTCTGCCGGAGTGGTTGCAGGCGCATCCGAGGTACGGCTACCTGATCGTGGCGGGAATCCTGCTGCTGTGGCTTGTGGGGATTGTCTGCGGATGGCGGTGGACGTACTCCCGTCCGGGAAGTTGGGAGGGGAATTTCTGGCTGGGTACGCTGGGTGAAAGGAGTTACCGTTTCTGGCTGGGGCTGATCGTTGCCGCCGCAGCGGGATGCGCCCTGTTGCTGTTCTTCGTAACGGGATAAGCAAGCGGAAAACAAGGAAAGGAGGAAGCTATGTTCAAGGAAGCGGCATACTGGATGTATTACTTCTGGAGCAAGAACAAACGTGCAAGGAAAGACAAGGCGGTTATCTTCAATGCCACGTGGACGATGGCAATCCTGTGGTTTCTTAACCTGACGGCTCTCCATCTTTTGTTCGAGGCATGGGGATGGGATATGCTGACGGGCTGGTTCTCTTCCCTGACGGACAAGGTGGAATGGAGCAGGTTCAACCCGGTTGCCTACCTGTTCGCCGCAGCGATGCTCGCCCCTTTTATCTGGATTGCCGGAAAGCTGTATTACCGTCCTGCGAAGCTGAAAGCGATGCAGGCGAAGTACGAGACAATGGGCGAATACCGGAAGCTGCTCGGTCAATGCCTGTTCTGGCTGTATATTACCGGCAGCTTTGCATCCTTCTTCATCATAGCCGAACAAAAGAACCATTCCAAGGAGCAACCGCTGATCGAAAGGTTGCAGGAGATACGGGACGGCAAATATCCCGTGGAAAAGACGCACTCACCAACCGGTGAATGACCTTCTTCCGGCTCCCCCCTGCTTACTGTTTCATGCCGTTCTGCGGGTGGAACCGGCACAGCCTTTCTGTTTTTCACGACCGAATATCCGAACCTATGGAGCAAAATCCGAATCCGCAGCGCAAGGACATACCGTAACCGATGCAAAGCACCGGAAGGGTGCTTGTTGCAGACAATTTGTAATTTCGTGTAAGATTTACGTCATTAACATTAAAATTGAAACAGAATGAAAGAGAATCTTACACAAATTCTAATGAATGAAGCCATCCGGGAGGGATGGCGGGAGTGGATGGCAAAGGTGCGGACGGTATTGCCGCAAACGGATGCGGAGCGTCCGGTAACATGGATTGCGGCGGAACGGCTCGCACGGGATCACGGGCGGATGGTCCGGCTGGTGGAGCTGCTCAGGGAACACCGCCCCGTCCTTTCCTTTCGTGTGCAGGAAGAAGCCGGATTGCTGATACTGGTCGCCTACCACCGGCACGGCGGCTCGGCGGACTTCCTGCTGGATACGGCGGAGGCGTATTTCCGGGAGAAGGACTGCGGAGGATTCCTGTTCCTCTGCCGGATGCAGGCAAGCATCAACGCCTACGACGAATACCCGCACCTGAACGTGCTCTGCAACCGTCTGGCGGGACTGCTGTTCCGCTTCCGCCGTGAACGGGAGTCCGAGTACCGCAAGGGTATACCGCCGATGTTCGGCAAGGCGGACTTGCAGGAGGTGGAAAAGTACCTGCCGCACCTGCGGGGCTGCTCTTTCCGGGAAGAGGTCGCACTGGCTCTGCCCAAGGTGAAAAACGTGGAGGAGTTGGCACGGGAATGTGCCATGTCGGTCAATACGCTGGGTCGGCGGTTCAGGGAGGAGCTGAACACGACTCCGCACCGCTGGCTGACGGAACAGCGGAAGGCGCACGTGATCTCCCTGCTGGCGGACACGGACATGCCCTTCCAAGAGATTGCCGACGTGTGCGGCTTCGCCACTCCGAGCTACCTGTGGGACTTCTGCAAGAAGCACCTGAAGGCTACTCCTGCCGAAATCCGTGAAATTGCCCGGTGCACCCGTTCCGTCCGGCATCCTTTTCCGGTTCAGAAGTGAGGGGCTGACCGCCCGCAGCCGATTGGCGGACAATCCGAACACGGCGGTGAAAATTCAGAACGCCCGTTTCCCGGCACCCCGCTAACTTTGTTTCCTTATAAACAACCCGAGACAGAATCATGATGGAAGAATATTTCAATACATTGTTGCAGGAGACGGAGCGGCGCATGGCTGCCGCTTCCGCCGGCATGGAGGGAAAGGAAACGGTCGCCACCTGCCGGGAGATGGTTTCGTACCTGAAAGCCAAGAACCGTGAGCTGAAAGCGTATGCGCTCGCCCGTCCGTTCAGCGGGGACGAGGAGGAAATCCGTTACTTCAAATACTACAAGCCCGCCCTGACGGGCAGGCTGCTGTACTATTACCGGGTATATCAGATAGAGAGCGGCTGTCCCGGCTGCCTGCGGGTAGCCGAAACGTACTACCGCAGGGCGATGGAACGAGCCGAGCGGATGATGGAACGCTACCTGCCCTTCTACCAGTATTACCACAGCGGGGTGACATACCGGGACGATTACTATTTCCTGCGGGCGAAGGGCGAACTCAGCCCTGAAAGCGGCAGCTTCGTGCTGGACGAGGAAGCGGAGTTCTCCACGGGCTACGACATACTGGCGGCACGCCTGATCTCGGTGGAGATGTTGCTGGTCTATCTGAGCCGCCGGATAGAGCGTGCGGCACGAGGGGACGGTACGGATGCCGTGCCGGGGAAGGAACACCGCTGGACGGATACGAAAATCGCCGCCATACAGCTTGTTTACGGCATCCATGCCGCCGGGAGCGTGGACAACGGCAACGCCGAGATCGGCGAGCTGGCTGCGCTGTTCGAGAAGACCTTCCATGTGGATCTGGGCAACGTGTACCATGCTTTCGGCAGGCTGCGGGGACAGCAGAACCCGACGGCGTTCTTGGACGAGATGAAGGAGAAGCTGCTGAAGAAGATGCGGGACATGGACAGCAGGTGATCGGCAAGTCGGCAGCAAGTTGGCAGCAAGTTGGCAACGGGGCGGCAGAGGCGGCAGGAGATGAAAAGAGAGCGTCCGGAGGGCAGAAAAGAGCCTTTCGGATGCTCTTTTTTGCTTCGACGTCAGTTCCTTTCCGCCTTGTTTTTAGGTTGTTCCTACTCTTTCCTTGCCTTTTTCAGCCTTTTTGTTGCCCGGAAGGGCGGTGAGGGTGAAAAAAGAGGATGAAATAATGCGCATCAGAAAAAAAATCTTTGCCAAGGTGCCGGTATGGTGGCAGGAAAAACCGGCGAATCGGGCGACATTTGCGGCAGAAACCTAAAAAAGAGTACGACAATGGAAATAATGACCATCGAGAGCAACGCCTACCGCCTGCTCGTGGAGAAGATCGAGAAGATAACCGCCTACGTGGAGGAATCCCGGAACCGGGAGGAAACGGAGCGCAAACGGAAAGAGGAAGCGGAAAGCCCTGCTGCCAAGGGACGGAAAGCCGACCCGAAGTGGATGACGCACAAGGAGGTGTGCGAGATGCTGGACATCAGCCACCGCACCCTGCAACGCTACCGGCAGAAGCATATCATTCCCTATTCCATGATCGGGCGGCAGATACGCTATCCCCGGCAGGCGGTCGAGAGCCTGCGTGAGCGGTGGATGGTGGAGACCCCCGCCGCCAAGATCGACCGGATGATAGCGGAACATCCCCTGCATAACCGAAAAAACGGCAGCTATGGTAAAAAAGGAAGAGATACTGGCAAGAACCAGTAACGGGCTGGACGTGTTCCGCCACTACCTGCCCGTGAAGTGGCGGGTGGGCAGGAACTTCCTGAATCCGCTGTACGCCGACAGCAAGGCTTCGTGCAACGTGTATTACGACCGCCGGAGCGGTACGTACCGGATGAAGGACTTCGGCAACGGGGACTATTCGGGCGACTGTTTCTTCCTCGTGGCGAAGCTGAAAGGGCTGGACTGCCGGAACGCCGCCGACTTCGTGGAGGTGCTGCACACCATCGACCGGGAGCTGTGCCTCGGTCTGGAGGATGACAGCCCGGAAGATACTGCCGTTCCGGACGGCGGCTG
>UMFG01003360.1_pt1 | contig 21584 bp, 17 predicted proteins | sample 1964961 | NCBI WGS metagenome assembly UMFG01 (sample SAMEA4836041, study PRJEB28245) | human gut metagenome | biome: gut microbiome; material: fecal sample | place: Denmark | collected 2008
ATTACCAATAATTTTTTATAGAGAAAGGAACCGAAAAAATGGTAAAGGAACTGACAGCACAGAACTTTGAGGCAGCATTAAAAGAAAATAAAACAGCAGTCGTAGAATTTTATTCCAAAACCTGCAGACACTGCAAAAAACTGGAGGCAGGCATTCAGGAGCTTTCAGAGGAGCTTGGGGACAGCGTGTTTTTTGGAAAGGTGGAAATTCCTGCAGAAATATTTCTGGCAGAGGAATATGAGGTAGGTTCTGTACCTGCATTATTGTATTTTAAGGACGGGCAGCTCAGGGAACGGTCTTTGGGCTTTGTACATAAGCTGATTATTGCGGAAAACATCAAAAAATTATAAGGAGGTACAGATATATGGGATATCCAAGTATTTTTCCTACGGGAACAACAGTTTATGATAAAGAAAAGGCATTTAACGGTTATACGGTTTTTCCTTCGGCAAAGGGAGCTTTGCTTATTGATATGAATGGAAGAGAGGTTCAGCTGTGGGCGGGGCTGGGAGGCTTTCCCAATAAAATTCTTCCCGGCGGCTATGTAATGGGTACAACAGGAACCCGTCCGGGAAAAAAAGCCTATCAGGATCAGATTGATCTGGTGCAGGTAGACTGGGAGGGAAATATTGTATGGAAATTTGACCATACAGAGCTGATTGGAGATGGAGATAAGGAACCGGTCTATATGGCAAGGCAGCATCATGATTTTCAGAGAGAGGGATCTACCGTAGGCTATTACTACCCGGGCGGAGAACCTCGTACAGACGGAGGGAACACGCTTCTTCTGACTCACGAAAATCTTTACCAGCATGAGATTTCAGATAAGCGTCTGATTGATGACAAAATTATTGAGGTAGACTGGGAGGGAAATATTCTCTGGAGCTGGAGAGCTAGTGATCATTTTGAACAGTTTGGCTTTGATGAAGCTGCCAGAAATGCGCTGTTCCGCAATCCATGCCTTCAGGGTGAGGCCGGCGGAGACTGGATGCATATTAACAGCATGTCTGTGTTGGGCGAAAACAAATGGTATGATCAGGGGGATGAGCGTTTCCATCCGGAAAATATTATTATTGACGGACGAAATTCCAATATTCTTGCCATAATCAGCAAAAAAACAGGGGATATTGTCTGGAAGCTGGGACCGGATTTTAATGAAAGTGAAGCAACGAAAAAGCTGGGCTGGATTATCGGACAGCACCATCTGCACATGATTCCCAAGGGACTGCCGGGAGAGGGAGATCTTCTGGTGTTTGACAATGGAGGAGAAGGCGGCTACGGTGTGCCGAATCCAGGAGCTCTGACAGGAGTAAATAATGCAAGGCGGGATTATTCCAGAGTCCTTCAGTTCAATCCTGTGACACTGGAAATTACCTGGCAGTATACCCCTCAGGAAGCAGGACATCTTTTGTTTACCGATGCGTCCAAGTTTTACAGTTCCTATATCAGTTCTGCACAGAGGCTTCCAAATAGAAATACCCTGATTACAGAAGGCTCTGATGGAAGACTGATTGAGGTGACGCCGGACCATGAAATCGTGTGGGAATACATCAATCCGTATTTTAATACCATTCTTGGAAAATTTACCAATAATATGATTTACAGGGCTTACCGTGTACCCTATGAGTGGATTCCCCAGGTGGAGAAACCTCAGGAGATTTCAGTGGAAAAAATTAATGTGGAAACCTTCCGGGTGCCGGGCTCCCTGACAGGAAATCAACTTGGTAAGATAACCGTTATTGAGGGCGTGGATCCTAATGCCAGACTAATGACAGGCGGCGGAGCCGGAGAAGATGAGGATGAAGAGATCAATTTCTGTGTTGCAACTGTCAGAAAAAGTGATCTAGTAAAGTAAACGCAGGATAAGGAAGAGGGAGTGATAAAATGAGAAACAGAAAACTTACAGCGGTATTTTTGGGAACAGTATTTGCACTTGGCCTGATTGCAGGAGGATATGGAGCTTTTGGGGAAACGGTAAATGCCAAGGCGAAAAAAACAGAAAAAGGAGAATACAAGGAGGTGCAGATCGGATTTCCAAGTGCTGGCTCAGACTGGGCAGAGGGAACTCTTGCACTGGCCCAGGAAAAGGGGTATCTGGATGAATATCTTCATCCTCTTGGCTATGATGCGAAGCTGACTGCCTTTACAGGGGCAGCGCCGGCCATCCATGAGGCACTGGTATCCCAGGATCTGGATTATGCCTATTATGCAGGCTTTGCAGGAGTCATGGCGAAATCCAATGGCATTGATACAAAGCTTCTGACAGTTGCAGGATATGGCTCTGCATGGCAGCTTGCAGTGACTGTGGATTCTGGGATTTCCACTCTGAAGGATCTGAAGGGAAAGACGATTTCCTATCAGAGAGGCGCAGCTCCGCAAATGTATTTACTGAAAATCCTGGAAGAAGCTGGATTGGAAGAAGGAGATGTGAATTTGGTAAACAGTACAATTCCAGAGGGACTGTCCAGTCTTTCTGCAGGGGCAGTAGACGGAGCTGTTGTTACCTACGGACAGGCAGATACCCTTGTGGAACAGGGAAAAGCCAAAATCCTTCATAAAGGAGTGGAGGCAGATCTGGATACATATTTTGAGCCTACTGTACTTCTTGGAAGAACAGAATTCGTGGAGGAAAATCAGGAAGTAAATGTGGCGCTGCTCAAAGCACTTCTAAAGGCAAAGGATCAGATTGTCCAGGATCCGGAGAGCTTTTATGAGTTATCCTCCCAAAAAAGCGGAAGAACTCTGGAACAGGTAAAATCGGTAGCCGTGGAGGATCCAAAACTTGGCTATCCCGTAAGTCTGGATGACCAGTATATTGACTCCCTGAAAAAAATTGAGAAATTTGAGCTGAAAAATAATCTGATATCCGCAAAAGTGGATTTTGATTCCTGGATTGATGCTTCCTATCAGAAGCAGGCACTTGAGGAATATCAGAAAGATACAGAGGAGAACCAGTAAAATGAAAAGACAGCGTTATGGAATCTTGAAGACACCGGCAGTTCTCTTTAATTTTCTTATTCTGCCGGCACTTATTGCAGCGGCCTGGTATGTGGCAACAGCAACCGGCGCAATGTCAACACTGATCCTTCCAAGGCTTGGTACAGTGTTTCAGACTTTCATACAGCAGATTACCTCAGGAGTTCTTCCAGGGGACCTGGCAGTGAGTCTGAGCCGTATTGTAAAAGGTTATTCTCTGGCCGTTATTTTTGGAATTCTCCTGGGAGTAATCATGGGAATGAGTACAGTGGCAAACCGATTTTTCATTCTGACCTTTACGGCTATCCGCCAGATTCCCATGATCGCCTGGGTTCCGATTCTCATTATATGGTTTGGGATTGGTGAGGAATCCAAGGTGGCAGTTATCTTTCTTGCTTCTTTTTTTCCTGTACTGGTAAACACGATCAGCGGAATTGAAAGGACGGACAGGAAACTGGTTGAGGTAGGAAAAATGTACCACCTTAATGGCTGGCAGCAGTTTGTAAAAATCTATCTTCCTTCTGCACTTCCATCAATTTTTGTGGGACTGAAGCTGGGATTAAGCGTTTCCTGGATGGCTGTGGTAGGAGCAGAGATGATTGCAGCCACATCCGGAATTGGTTTCCGTATTAATGACGCAAGAAGCCTTATGCAGTATCCGGTGGTATTTTCGGGAATTATTGCTATTGCAGTGGTGGGAGTTGTAATGGATCAGATTATCTCACTGATTTCAAAACTGTGCACACCCTGGGAAAGAGAAAGGTGAATATATGGGACAGGAACTGACCATAAAAAATGTAAACAAAAGCTTTGAGGTAAATGGAGAAAAAATAAATGTTCTCAATGACATTAATCTGGATATTAAAGAGGGAGAATTTGTGGTTCTTGTAGGGCACAGTGGGTGCGGAAAAAGCACTCTTCTCAAGATTATTGCAGGACTTGAAAAAAATGATACCGGTCTGGTAGCGGCAGGCGGACAGGAGATTACGGAGCCTGCTGCAGATCGTGGAATGATTTTTCAGGAACACCGGCTGTTTCCATGGATGAGTATTGAGAGAAATGTCCAGCTTGGTTTAAAGGGATTGGCCAGGGAGGAAAAAAAGAAGCTTTCAGAATTCAAAAAAGCCTATCCCCGTCAGCTGTCCGGTGGAATGTCCCAGAGAGCAGCCATTGCAAGGGCACTGGCAACTCAGCCGAAAATACTGCTTCTGGATGAACCATTTGGAGCTCTGGATGCTATTACAAAAATCGAGCTTCAGGAGGAGCTTCTGAAGATACGGAGCCGGTGCGGAAATACAATGATCATGGTAACCCATGACATTGAAGAGGCGATATTTCTTGCAGATCGCATTGTGGTTATGTCGGCGAGGCCGGGGCGTATCAGGGATGTAATCCAGGTAGAGCTTGGTAAATACCGTGATCGTGGCGGAAGTGATTTTGCACATTATAAAAAGAAAATTCTTGACTATTTCTTTGAAGAAAAAGCAGCAGAGCCGGAGTACAATATTTGATCCGGCTCTGCTGCTTTTTGACTAATGCAGGGAATAAAGATCCTTATAAAAATCAGGATAGGAGATATTAACGCATTCTCCGCCCCGGATATCCATAGTTCCCTCACAGATTGTTCCGGCTACTGCAAAGGACATGGCGATCCGGTGATCCAGATGGGAATCAATGACAGCTCCGTGAAGGGACTTCCCGCCGTGAATGATCATTCCGTCATCTGTTCCCTCAATGTCTGCGTCCATTCGTTTCAGGTTATCCACCATAACCGCAATCCGGTCAGATTCCTTTACCTTCAGCTCCTGAGCGTCCCGGATCACGGTTGTTCCTTCTGCAAAGGCTGCCATAACTGCCAGCATGGGAATTTCATCGATCAGGGTCGGGATATCTGCTCCTTCAATGACGGTTCCTTTCAGACTGCTTGTACGGATCAGAAGGTCAGCCGTAGGCTCCCCGTCATGTTTTTCATTTAAAAGAGTAAGGTCAGCTCCCATGGCGCGGCAGATTTTAAGGATTCCTGCTCTGGTAGGATTAATGCCTACATTTTTAAGAAGAATCTCACTGTCTGGAGTCAGAAGACCTGCGGCAATAAAATAGGCGGCAGATGAAATATCTCCGGGAACAGTGATTTCTCTTGCCTCAAGAACAGGCTCCGGTTTAATGGAGGCTGTGGTATTTTCCGAAGTTATTTCAGCGCCGAAATAATTCAGCATAATCTCGGTATGGTTTCTGGAAAGGAAAGGTTCCGTTACACTGGTAATACCATCGCCGTACATACCTGCCAGAAGTACGCAGGATTTTACCTGAGCGGAAGCTACCGGAGAATCGTAGTGAATGGCATGAAGGTTTTTTCCATGAATCATAAGCGGAGCGCATCCGTTTCCCTTCTGGCTTGTGATGTCTGCTCCCATGAGGGTAAGAGGAGTAATGATCCGGTTCATGGGACGGGTACGGATAGAGTCGTCTCCGTCAAGTCTGGAAGAAAAATCCTGACCTGCCAGGATTCCGGAGATCAGTCTGGTGGTGGTTCCGCTGTTACCTACATCAAGAGTTTCTGTTGGGGAGATCAGTCCGTGGAGACCTTTTCCCCGCACAAGGATTTCCTCTTTGGTGTGTTCAATTTCAATTCCCATTTTGCGGAAGCAGGAAATTGTAGAAAGGCAGTCGGCGCCTTCCAGAAAGTGAGAGATTTTTGTGGTTCCTTTTGCGAGAGCGCCGAACATGACTGCCCTGTGGGAAATGGATTTATCTCCGGGAACAGTAAGTGTTCCCCGAAGACCTGTCTGTTTTTTGATTTCCATATCATTACCTACCGTTCATATACAATATAATTTCTTTTTTTCAGAAGAGCGGCGCCGCGCTTCATAGCGTCCTCCTCATAAAATTCAATTTTCAGCACGCCCTGTTCAAATTCACGGTTGTGGATAATGCCGATATTTTTGATGCTGATATTATCCATGGCAAGAATTGTAGCAATAGTGGCAATTCCGCCTGCTTCATCCACAATATCAAGATAAAGAACATATGCTTTGGTGATCAGTCCGCAGGAGGTTACGTCAATAGAATCACGGTAATCTCTGGAAGCGGCAAAAAGCTGATAAAGCTGGTCTGCGTCTTTGTTGTCCACAGAGCAGCGGATCTGGATCAGCATACGGATATATTCATCCAGAACAGTGGAAATATTTTTTGTGTTTTCCAGACAGATCTGCTGCCACATGACAGGAGAGGAGGAGGCAATGCGGGTAATATCCCGGAAACCGCCTGCCGCAATGGTTTTCATATATTCTGCATCGTTGTCAAGGGAGCTGATCAGATTTACCAGAGAGGAGGCAATGATATGGGGAAGGTGGCTGACACCTGCCGTGATAAAATCATGCTCTTCTGCAGTGAGGACCATGGGTATTGCCCCCAGTGAATCTACAAGCTCTGAAAATTCAGTTAATTTATTTAAAGAAACCTGTCCTCCCGGTGTCAGGATATAGTAGGCGTTTTCCAGAAGATGATCGGAAGAGTTGGAAAAGCCTGACCGTTCGGAACCTGCCATGGGATGGCCGCCGATAAAGCAGTGATCCATTTCCAGCTTTTCTACAGCTTCATGGATCGGTCCTTTTACACTTCCGGCATCTGTGATGATGCAGCTGTCGGAAATGACAGTTTTCAGGTATTTCAGATATTCTATGTTATATTCAACAGGGGCGCACAGAAAAACATAGTCGCAGATTTTATAACGTTCGTCTTCCTTTTCCAGTACACCGTCAATAACACCGCTGTTTAAAGCGGCGGCAAGAGTTTCTTTATGTCTGGCGTATGCCAGGATATGGTAATCCGGATGAAATTTGCGGATTGCTTTTGCAATAGAGCCTCCGATCAGTCCAAGGCCGATAAAACCAATGGTTTTCATATGTTCAGGTATCCTTTCCCATGAAAAATATATTCATATTTTAAAAGATAAGGAGAAAAAAGTCAAATACTGTAGGGAAAAGTAAAAATTCGTGAAATTTTCACATTATTTCCGTAAAAAAAGTTGTTAAAATTATATAAAATACTTGAAAAAGCTGAGAAATTTTAGTAAAATATGAACATATCAGACAAACAGGGAGGTATTACATATGGACGTTTATAGAACTGACCGAATCAGAAATGTAGTCCTATTAGGTCACGGGGGCTCCGGCAAAACTACACTGGCAGAGGCAATGGCATATCTTGCGGGAATGACAAGCCGCCTGGGAAGAGTTGAGGATGGAAATACAGTCAGTGATTTTGATAAAGAGGAGATTAAGAGACACTTTTCTATTTCTGCATCATTGATTCCTGTTCCGTGGGATAAGGTGAAAATCAATGTTCTTGACACTCCTGGATATTTTGATTTTGTGGGAGAGGTAGAAGAAGCAGTCAGCGCAGCAGATGCAGCCATCATTGTTGTTTCCGGCAAGGCGGGGGTTCAGGTGGGAACACAGAAAGCATGGAATCTCTGTGAGAAATACAAGCTTCCGCGTATGTTCTTTGTAACAGATATGGATATGGATGATGTCAGCTATCGTAAGGTCGTGGAAGAGCTGACAGAGCTTTACGGCAAAAAGATCGCGCCTCTTCATTTCCCGATCCGTGAAGACGGAAAGTTTGTGGGCTATGTAAATGTTGTAAAACAGGCCGGAAGAAAATATATCGACAGAGGCGGCAAGCAGGAATGTGAGATTCCGGAATATCTGAATGAATATCTGGAAAAATATCATGACATTCTTATGGAATCTGTGGCAGAGACAAGCGAAGAATTTATGGATCGTTATTTTGAGGGCGATGAGTTCTCTGTAACAGAGGTTTCTGCAGCTCTTGCAACAAATGTACAGGACGGAAGCATTGTTCCGGTATGCATGGGCGCTCCCGTAAGCTTAAGAGGCGTATCCAACCTTCTGGATGATATCTGCGGATATTTCCCAAGCCCGGATAAACGTTCTTGCAACGGAATTTCCCAGAAGACAAATGAGATCTTTGAGGCAAATTATGATTTTGCCAAAGCGAAATCCGCATATGTATGGAAAACCATTGTTGACCCGTTTATCGGCAAATATTCCTTTATCAAGGTTGCTTCCGGTGTTATCAAATCCGATGATACACTTCTCAATGTAGAAAAAGGAGAGGAAGAGCGCCTGAATAAGCTGTATGTTCTGGAAGGCTCCAAGCCTTATGAGGTTCCGGAACTTCATGCAGGTGACATCGGTGCCATTGCCAAGCTGAACAGCGTACAGACAGGCGACAGCCTTGCTGCCAAGACTGCACCGGTTCTTTATCCGAAGGCTGTGATCTCTACTCCTTATACCTGCAAGAGATATAAAGCAGTTAAGAAGGGCGATGAGGATAAAATTTCTCAGGCTCTTGCAAAAATGACAAGTGAGGATAAGACTCTCCGTGCAGAAAATGATTCTGCCAACAGACAGACACTTCTTTACGGTATGGGCGATCAGCATCTTGATATTATTGTAAATAAACTGAAAGACCGTTATAAGGTTGACATTGAGCTTTCTAAACCAAAGGTTCCGTTCCGTGAGACGATCCGCAAGAATTCTGATGTGGAAGGAAAGCACAAAAAACAGTCCGGCGGACACGGACAGTATGGTCATGTTAAAATGCGTTTTGCACCTTCCGGTGATCTGGAAACACCATATGAGTTCGAGCAGGTAGTTGTAGGCGGAGCTGTTCCGAAGAACTACTTCCCAGCAGTGGAAAAAGGACTTCAGGAATGTGTTCTGAAAGGACCTCTTGCTTCCTATCCGGTTGTTGGTGTGAAAGCAACTCTTTATGACGGTTCCTATCATCCGGTTGACTCTTCAGAGATGGCATTTAAGATGGCTACGATCCTTGCGTTTAAGAAAGGATTTATGGATGCTTCTCCGGTTCTTCTTGAGCCCATCGTCAGCATGAAGGTAACGGTTCCGGATAAATACACCGGAGACGTTATGGGCGATCTGAACAAGCGCCGCGGCCGTGTTCTGGGAATGAATCCGGATCATGATGGAAATACTGTAATTGAGGCAGATATCCCAATGCTTGAGATTTACGGATATTCCACAGATCTTCGTTCCATGACAGGCGGAAGCGGAGACTTCTCCTATGAATTTGCCCGCTATGAGCAGGCTCCGGCAGATATCCAGAAAAAGGAGATCGAGGCAAGAGCAGCCAAAGATGACGGAGCAGAGGATAAATAAAAAATAATTCCACGTCAGATGATGGGGAGAGATATTTTAAGGCACAGGATTAGGTCCTGTGCCTTGATTATAGAGTTAAAAATTGTAAGTATTAGATACATTACGGGTTCAGCAGTTCTTCTGATAGCTGAAAGAAGGTAGCCGATAATATATTATTTCATTTCTTTTCTTTAATCAGTTGATAAATCAACTTTTTCTGATTGTCTGTTAAATAAATCCACTGAGTAAATAAATCTAATTGATTCCTATTCAATTGAACAGTAAAATTATTATCTGAAAAGGTTACTTTAATAAGCTTAAAAGAGAGCTTCCAATAGTTCCCTCTGGCATTTTTACTCCGAAATTATCTGCTATAGTTGCGCCTACCACCGCAAAGGTTTCCTGTTCCGGAATTTCAGCCCCGCCTTTCATAGAGGGAGAGTAAGCCAGGAAGGGAACCTTTTCACGGGTATGGTCTGTTCCTGTGTAGGTGGGATCGTTGCCGTGATCTGCTGTGATGATCAGAAGATCGTCCTTTTTCATTAAATCCAGAAGCCTGCCAAGGTTTACGTCAAATTTCTCAATTTCCCGGGCATAGCCTTCGGAATCTCTTCTGTGTCCCCAGAGAGCATCAAAATCCACCAGGTTCACGAAGCAGAGACCGTGGAAATCTGTCTGAGCAATTTCAAGGGTCTGTTCCATACCGTGTACAGAACTTTTTGACTTGTGGGAGTCAGTGATTCCCTGACCGTCAAAAATATCCCTGATTTTTCCTACCGAGATCACATCCAGTCCGGAGGCCTTCAGCGCATCCAAAGCTGTTTTGCCAAAGGGCTTCAGCGCATAGTCGTGGCGGTTGCTGGTACGCTTAAATTCACCTTTCTTTTTGCCCGTATAGGGGCGGGCAATGACCCGACCTACCCGCCATTCTTCCTTCATAGTCAGTTCTCTGGCAATCTCACAGCAGCGATACAGCTCATCAAGACCAAAGGTTTCTTCATTTCCGCAGATCTGCATAACGGAATCCGCAGAAGTGTAAACGATCATATGACCTGTGGCAATTTCTTCTTCTGCAAGTTCATCCAGGATCTCAGTTCCGCTGGCGCTTTTATTCCCGATGACTGTGCGGCCGGTTCGTTTTTCAAGTTCCCTGATAAGCTCCGGAGGAAAGCCGGTTTCTGTGAAGGTTTTGAAAGGTCTGGTGACTTCCAGCCCCATCATTTCCCAGTGCCCGGTCATGGTGTCCTTGCCGTTGCTTTTTTCACAGAGCTTTCCGTAGTAAGCCAGAGGGGCAGAGGAAGGAGGAACCTGCTTCAAAGGGGTAATGTTTGCAAGACCCAGCTTCTGCAAAGTGGGAATATGGAAGGAGTCTGCAGTCTGAGAAATATGTCCCAGAGTATTTACACCCACATCTCCGAAAGCCGGGGAATCCGGCATGGCTCCAACTCCCAGAGAATCCGCAACAATCACAAAAATACGTCTGAATTTTTCCATCATCCATTTACCTCATTTGATAAAAATAAAATAGACTTTTAACGTTTCAAACATCTGTACTATAGTTAGTATAATCCTGTTTTTGGGGTTTGCCAAGGGATTGTCAGTAAAATAACTGTAAATGAGCAAATTTAAACAGATGTACAAAAGCCTTTCTGGTTTGTCTTTGCAAGATGTATATAGAGAGTTTAATGTTTTTTATGTCCGCACATTACGGGTTTTATAATACTTAATCTGGCATTTGTCCGTTTACAGCGTGTTATCAGTTTTATGATAGGTTTCCTGCAGGTTGATTTTTTTAACAAAGATTAATTGATACTCCATTGTTTTCCGGTTGGTGATTTTTTATAATACAATCAGGAGGTGGAGCTGATGAAGGAAATCAGGCTTGGCCGTGTTCTGGTGGGAAACCGTCATAAACGTGGGATTACCCAGGATGAACTGGCTGCATATTTAGGAGTATCCAAAGCTGCTGTTTCCAAATGGGAAACCGGTATGACATACCCGGACATTACGCTGCTGCCGCAGCTTGCGGCATATTTTAATATCAGTATTGATGAACTTATGGGATATGAACCTCAGATGGATAAAATGGAAATCCGGAAATGCTATTATCTGCTTGCAGAAGAATTTTCCTCTCTTTCCTTTGAGGAGGCACTGGAACATTGCCATGAAAAGATAAAAAAAATATTATTCCTGCTATCCGTTTTTATTTCATATGGGTATTTTGCTGGTAAATCATTTTATGCTGGCAGGAAGTCCGGAAAAATCGGAGCAGATACTGGAAGAGGCAAGAGAGCTTTTCAGCCGTGTAAAAACAGAAGCAGAGGATCCGAATCTTGGAAAAGAGGCGCTTCAGATGGAAGCGTACTGCCTGCTGATCCTGAAACGGCCGGAAGAGATACTGGAGCTGTTAGGCGAGGATGCGATAATAACAAATCCGGCAGAACCGGTGCTGGCTTCTGCCTATCAGCTTCTGGGAAATGCTTCGGAAGCGGAACGGATTTTGCAGATCGGCATATATAAAGAGGTTGTTGCCCTGTGTAATGTATTATCCTCATATATGAATCTCTGCACAGGAGGAGCTGAGGAGTTTGAGGAGATCTGCAGCCGGTTTCTTGCAGTTGCACAAGCCTTTCAGCTGGAGAAACTTCATCCGGGAATCATGCTTCCCGGTTATCTTATGATTGCGCAGGGATGGGCAGTGCGGAAGGAATGGGAAAAGACATTTGAGTTTCTGGAAAAATATACAGAGCTGGCAACAGGAGATATTATCCTCTGCAGCTTCACGGAGATTCTTTTTTTCATAAACTGGACAGCTGGCTGGAAGAGTCGCTGCCTCTGGGCGTTCAGCCTCCCAGAAATGTCTCCTTAATTCGGCGCAGTATGACGCAGGCTCTTACAGACAGTCCGGCTTTTCAGGAGATTTCAGAAGAATTCCGATTTGGGAAGCTGGTATCCCGGCTAAAAAAGAATGAGGAGGAACAGTAGATGGATGCGATTGTTTTGCAGGGTCTTTCCAAAACATATATGAATGGAAAAAGAGCAGTAAACAGGATCAGTTTTTCTCTGAAGCAGGGAGAGGTATTTGGATTTCTCGGGCCAAACGGGGCAGGAAAAACAACGACTGTAAAGCTTCTTACAGGGATGCTGGCTCCTTCTGAGGGAGAAATCAGGATACTGGGACTGAATCCGGCAGAAGCCCCGAAAAAGGTACACGCTGTTTCCGGGGTAGTAACGGAGCATGCGCAGATGTACAACAATATGACCGGAAAGCAGAATCTTATTTTTTATGGTTCTGTGTTCGGAATGGCAAAAGCAGAGGCAGATAAAAGAGCGGCTTTCCTGCTGAAACAACTGGAACTGGATGAAGCGGGAGATCAGAAGCTGTCTACCTATTCGACAGGTATGCGTCAGAGACTTTCCCTTGCCAGAGCTTTGATCCACAGACCACAGATCCTTTTTCTTGACGAACCTACTTCCGGACTTGATCCGGAAAGCGCTCAGAATGTGAATCAGCTGATCAGGAAGCTGGCAGAGGATGATCATATAACGATTTTTCTCTGCACACACCAGCTTCGATATGCTCAGGAGATCTGTACAAGATATGGACTGATGGCTCAGGGAAGGCTGCTTGCCACCGGCACTCTGGATGAATTGCGAAATAAGGTGGCTTCCGGTATAAGTCTTGAGATCTGTGGGGATCACATGCCGGAGGAACTGGGATTTTTAAGAACAGGAGAGAGGCAGTATGAGAGCAGAATCCGGTCTGACAAAGAGATTCCTGACCTTGTCCGTAAAATCGTAACAGGCGGCGGAGATATTTACTCGGTCAATGTAAAAAAACCGTCCCTGGAGGATATTTATTTTTCCCTTACTGCCAGAGAGGAGGCACTGCTATGAAACAAAAAATGGCTGCTATTATCAGAAAAGACTTAAGAAATATCACGGCCAATAAAAATCTGTTTCTTTCCCTTTTGATCGTTCCCCTGGTTTTTACCATTATTTTTCCGTCCATTCTCGTATGCGCCATCCATTTTATGCCGGATGACCCGGACATTCAGAAGATGCTGGAGCTTCTGCCGATGTCCCTTCGCTCCGGAAATATGGAGCTGGACCTGATGGGAATGATTCTGAATTATATTCTTCCTGTGTTTTTTCTGATCATACCTGTAATGGCGGCGTCCATTATGTCAGCCAGCGCATTTGTAGGAGAAAAGGAAAAACATACTCTGGAGACTCTGCTTTACTGTCCTTTATCTGTGAAACAGATCTTCTGTGCAAAGGTAATGGCATCCTTTTTTCTGAGTATGCTGATATCTTTTATTTCTTTTCTGGCAATGCTTCTGGTACTTGAAGCAGAGACACTGTTTCTGATGGGAAGTTTTCTGCTTCCCGGAATCAGCTGGTTTGTGATTTTGTTTTTGATCTCGCCTTCTGTTTCCCTGATCGCAATTACTTTGATCGTGCGGGGTTCTGCAAAGGCTCAGAGTGTGGAAGAGTCCCAGCAGGGCGCTGTTTTTCTGGTGATCCCGCTGCTTCTGCTGGCTGTGGGACAGTTTATGGGAGTGCTTCTTGTAAACACATGGATTTTGTTGGGATTGGGAGCACTATGCGCTTTGGCGGCAGGACTTCTTCTGAAAAGATCAATGGGACGGTTCAGCTATGAAATGCTGCTGAAATAATGAAACAGAAAATTTGAAAAAAGGAATAAATGACAAACATGGAATGAAACAGACAGAATGCGGTACAAGCATAAAAAGAAGTATCAGAATCCAATCCCGGGATATGGGTGGATCATTCCGGGTATGTGGCAGAGGCCTGCAAAAATATTGCGTAGCTCTGCCATAGTCTGTCTGTTGAAGCGGCTTATATGCTTCTGTGAATTTTGTTGTCTGTTACAGTTGTCTGTCAGTATTTACATAAAAATGGACAAAAAAAGTATGATATTTTTGTGTAAAATATGGAAACTGAAGATTGTCCTCCAAAATATACAAGATATGCCTTGACGGAAACCTGGTTATACTATATATTCTAAACATGAAATATGAGTTGCACAGAAATAACTGTGTGGATTTAAAAACAGGAGGATGATTCATGAGACAGGAATGGGCTTCATTTAACGGAGGCGTTTGGCAAAAAGAAATCAACGTGCGTGATTTCATTCAGAAAAACTATACACCTTATGAGGGAGATGAATCCTTTCTGGCAGGACCTACAAAGGCCACAAACGATTTATGGGCACAGGTTATGGAGCTGACAGAGGAAGAGCATAAAAAAGGCGGTGTCCTGGATATGGATACTCATATTATCTCCACCATTACATCCCACGGACCGGGATATCTCAATAAAGAAAAAGAAACAATTGTAGGATTTCAGACAGATAAGCCTTTCAAGCGGGCGCTTCAGCCAAACGGCGGTATCCGTATGGCGATTAAGGCCTGCGAGGACAATGGCTATCATGTAGATCCTGAAATCGTAGATTTTTATACAAAATACAGAAAAACACACAATGACGGTGTATTCGATGTATATTCACCGGAAATGCGAGCCTGCCGTTCCAGCCATATTATTACAGGGCTTCCGGATGCCTATGGACGCGGCCGTATCATCGGTGATTACAGACGAGTGGCTCTCTACGGAGTGGATCGTCTGATCGAGGACAAAGAGGATCAGAAGGCAGGAACACGAAGCAATATGTACGAGGACGTGATCCGGGGCCGAGAGGAGCTTTCTGAACAGATCAAGGCATTAAAGGAGCTGAAAAAGCTGGGAGAGATCTACGGCTTTGATATTTCAAGACCGGCTCAGAACGTGCAGGAAGCCATTCAGTGGCTGTACTTCGGATACCTGGCAGCCATTAAGGAGCAGAACGGCGCGGCAATGTCTCTTGGACGTACTTCCACTTTCCTTGACATTTATGCAGAGCGTGACCTTGCAAACGGCACCTTTACAGAGGAGCAGATCCAGGAATTTATCGATCACTTTATTATGAAGCTCCGTCTTGTAAAATTTGCAAGAACTCCGGAGTACAACGCGCTGTTTTCCGGAGATCCTACCTGGGTCACAGAATCCATTGCAGGTATGGGAATTGACGGAAGAAGCATGGTAACAAAAATGTCCTACCGTTACCTCCACACACTTTCCAACCTGGGACCGGCGCCGGAACCGAACCTTACTGTTCTGTGGTCTACAAGACTTCCTCAGAACTTCAAGCGTTTCTGCGCAAAGACTTCCATTGCATCCTCATCCATTCAGTATGAGAATGATGACCTGATGAGAGTGACTCACGGAGACGACTATGCTATTGCCTGCTGCGTATCTTCCATGCGTGTGGGAAAAGAAATGCAGTTCTTCGGAGCCCGCGCAAATCTTGCAAAATGCCTTCTCTATGCTATTAACGGCGGTGTGGATGAGATCACAAAGAAGCAGGTGGGGCCGAAATACCGTCCCATCACCTCTGAATATCTTGATTATGACGAGGTAATGGAGCGTTATGACGATATGAGTCGCTGGCTGTCTCACGTATATGTGAATACTCTGAATATCATTCACTACATGCATGACAAATACTGCTACGAGCGCCTTCAGATGGCTCTTCATGACAAAAATGTAACACGCTGGTTTGCAACCGGTATTGCAGGTCTTTCCGTAATCGCAGACTCACTTTCTGCCATTAAGTACGCAAAGGTAAAAACCATCCGTGACGAAAACGGCATTGTTGTGGACTTTGAGGTAGAGGGAGATTATCCGAAATACGGAAACGATGATGACCGCGTGGATGAGATCGCATACAAGATCGTAAAAGATTTTATGCATTATGTGGGAACAACCCAGACTTATCGCGGAGGTATTCCGACAACCTCTATCCTTACTATTACTTCCAACGTAGTATATGGCAAGAACACAGGAGCGACACCGGACGGACGTAAGGCCGGAGAGCCTTTTGCCCCGGGGGCAAACCCCATGCACGGAAGAGACAGCCGCGGCGCAGTAGCGTCCTTAAGCTCTGTTGCAAAGCTTCCGTTTAAGGAGGCGCAGGACGGAATTTCCAATACCTTCTCCATTATTCCGGGAGCCCTGGGAAAAGAGGATATGGTAATGCTGGATTCCATCAGCCTTGACGATTTAAGCTTTTCACTGGAGCCGGACTGCGCATGCTGCGAGCCAAATCTTTCCGTAGACGAAGCAGAATAATTTTAGGTTTACTTTGTTCACAGTAGCCTGGTCAAAATACATCCAAATTACTTCGGTGATGATATTTTGTCCTGTATATCCCGGGATTTTGGAATATATTTGCCAAAACGGCCCGTGGGACAGTGATCTGTGAACAGCAACTGATTTTACAGAATTTATTCATATAACAGGAGGAAATAATTATGAACATCAGCGACGCACAGATTGACAACCTGGTAAACTTACTTGACGGTTATGCAGAAAAAGGCGGCCATCATCTGAACGTAAATGTTTTTACAAGAGAAACCCTTCTGGATGCACAGGCACATCCGGAAAAATATCCGCAGCTGACTGTCCGTGTATCCGGCTATGCGGTAAACTTCAATAAGCTGACAAAAGAGCAGCAGGACGAGGTTATTTCCAGAACCTTCCATGAAGGAATGTAAGCATATGGCAAAGGAATATAACCATAAGGGATATATTCATTCTACAGAGAGCTTCGGGACCGTTGACGGTCCCGGAGTTCGTTTTGTAGTGTTTTTCCAGGGCTGTCCCATGCGATGCCTGTACTGCCATAATCCGGATACCTGGAAAACGGGCGAAGGAAAGGAATTGACTGCAGAGGAAATCCTGGAAGCCTATAAGAAGAATGAAGTTTTTTATAAAAACGGAGGAATCACAGCCACCGGCGGGGAACCGCTTATGCAGCTTGATTTTCTGACAGAACTTTTTCAGAAGGCAAAAAAACAGGGCATCCATACCTGTCTGGACACCTCAGGGATCATGTACCGCAAAGAGCGGCAGGAAAAGTTTGTACAGCTCTTTAAGGTTCTTGACCTGGTGCTTTTGGATTTTAAGCACAGCAATGAAACAGGTCATAAAAACCTTACAGGTCTTGGACAGAAGCATGTGCTGGAATTTGCCCGCGTTCTGGAAGAAAAAAGGATTCCAATGATCGCCCGCCATGTGGTGGTTCCGGGGATCACAGATGATGAAACCCATTTACAGGATCTCGGAAAGCTGCTTGCCGGTTTTCGCAATCTGAAAGGCCTGGAGGTTCTTCCCTATCACACCATGGGCAAAGTAAAGTACGATAAGCTGGGCTTATCCTATCCTCTGGAGCAGGTGGAAAATATGGACGGGGAAAAAGCGAAAGAGGCGAGGAATGTAATACTGAGAGCTTTTCAAAAGGAAAGGCAGAATTTAATTCTTGACAAACCTGCAGGGAATCGTTAGAATTATTAAAGATAAAGACGAAGAAGAGGAGTAGTAGGAAAATGTTTCCTTTTTCAGAGACCTGCCGGATGGTGCAAGGCAGGAGAGGATATTTCTGAACTCGCCCTGGAGTTGCCGAAGTGAACTGAAAGTAGCTTTGGACGGGAAATCCCGTTACAGATTTAATGAGTGCATCGGATGATATCCGGTGAATTAGAGTGGTACCACGGAATTCAGCCTTTCGTCTCTAACTATGGAGATGAAAGGCTTTTTTATTTATCACAAAAGTAGTACAGGCTGTACGGACTTTTCTGATAAACAAAAATGCTCCGCCAGGATGCGATTCCATTTATACAAGGAGGAAAAAACAATGTCAGTACCTTACAATCATAAGGTGATCGAAAAAAAATGGCAGAAAGTCTGGGATGACAATAAAGCTTTTGCCGCAACAGATGATTACAGCAAACCGAAATATTATGCTCTGGTAGAGTTTCCTTATCCGTCAGGACAGGGACTTCACGTAGGTCATCCGAGACCTTATACAGCTCTTGATATTGTGGCGCGAAAAAGAAGAATGCAGGGCTACAATGTTCTCTATCCAATGGGCTGGGATGCTTTTGGTCTTCCTACAGAGAACTATGCCATCAAGAATAAGATCCATCCGAAGATCGTAACTGCAAATAACGTAAAGAGATTCAAAGAACAGCTTCATTCTCTGGGATATTCCTTTGACTGGGACAGAGAAGTAAACACCACAGATCCGGAATACTACAAATGGACACAGTGGATCTTCCTGAAACTGTTTAAGGCAGGACTTGCTTATAAAAGTGAAATGCCTATTAACTGGTGTACTTCTTGTAAGGTAGGTCTTGCAAACGAGGAGGTTGTCAACGGTGTCTGCGAACGCTGCGGTTCTCCGGTTGTCCGCAAGGTAAAAAGCCAGTGGATGCTGAAGATCACAGATTATGCAGAAAAGCTTCTGGAAGGCCTTAACGATGTAGATTACATTGAACGTGTAAAGGTTTCTCAGAAAAACTGGATCGGCAAGAGCCAGGGCGCAGAGGTTGATTTTGCCATTGCAGGCAAAGAAGACAAGCTTACGGTATACACCACCAGACCGGACACTCTTTTCGGTGCAACCTATATGGTAGTTTCTCCGGAGCATCCTGCGCTGGAAAAATACAAAGACGAGATCAAAAACATGGATGCCATCCGTGAATATCAGGAGCAGGCAGCCAGAAAATCTGATTTTGAGCGTTCTGAGCTTGCAAAAGACAAGACAGGTGTTCAGATCGACGGCATCTGTGCAGTCAATCCGGTAAACGGAAAAGAAATTCCCATCTGGGTTTCCGACTATGTACTGATGAGCTATGGAACAGGCGCTATTATGGCAGTACCGGCTCATGATACCCGTGACTGGGAATTTGCAAAAAAATTCAATCTTCCGATCATTGAAGTAGTAGCCGGCGGCGAAAACGTACAGGAGGAAGCTTTTACAGACGTTGCCACAGGCAAAATGGTAAACTCCGGATTCCTGGACGGACTGGAAGTGGCCGAAGCAAAGAAAAAGATCATTGACTGGCTGGAAGAGAAAAAGCTTGGAACCGGAAAGACAAATTATAAGCTGAGAGACTGGGTATTCTCCCGTCAGCGTTACTGGGGCGAGCCGATCCCGATCGTTCACTGTGACAAATGCGGCTATGTGGCTCTTCCGGAAAGTGAGCTTCCTCTGGAGCTTCCGGATGTAGAAAGCTATATGCCTACTGATAATGGAGAATCACCTCTGGCAGCTATGACAGACTGGGTAAACACTACCTGTCCGTGCTGCGGCGGTCCTGCAAAACGTGAGACAGATACCATGCCTCAGTGGGCAGGCTCCTCCTGGTATTTCCTCCGCTATACAGATCCTAAGAATACAGAAGCTCTTGCAAGCCCTGAGGCCCTGAATTACTGGCTTCCGGTTGACTGGTACAACGGCGGAATGGAGCATACAACCCTTCATCTTCTGTATTCCAGATTCTGGCATAAGTTCCTGTATGACAACAAGGTTGTTCCGTGTCCGGAGCCGTATCAGAAACGTACCTCCCATGGCATGATCCTTGGCGAAAACGGTGAGAAGATGTCCAAATCCCGCGGAAATGTGGTAAATCCGGATGAGATCGTAAACGATTACGGCGCAGATACCCTCCGTACTTATGAGATGTTTATCGGAGCCTTTGACTTAAGCGCATCCTGGTCTGAGAACGGTGTAAAAGGCTGCCGCCGTTTCTTGGAACGTGTATGGAAGCTTCAGGATATTCTGGTAGATGGTGATGATTTCAGCAGTGATATGGAAACAAAAATGCACCAGACCATCAAAAAAGTAAGCAATGACTTTGAAAATCTGAAATACAATACAGCTATTGCAGCTCTTATGGCTCTCCTGAATGATTTTGCCAAAAAAGGCAGCATCACAAAGGGCGAGTACAGAACCTTCCTGCTTCTGCTCAATCCGGTTGCTCCTCACATTACAGAGGAAATCTGGAATACCTGCGGTTATGAAGGCTATATATACCAGCAGACATGGCCGGAGTATGACGAGGCAAAAACTGTTGAGAATACTATTGAGATCGCAGTACAGATCAATGGCAAGACAAGAGGCGTAGTTGCCCTTCCTGTTGATGCAGACAAGGAAACTGCTCTTGCAAAAGCAAAAGAAGTAGTGGCAGATAAACTGACCGGAACGATCATCAAAGAGATTTACGTTCCGAAGAAGATCATCAATATTGTGCAGAAATAAATCATGTAAATAAAATAAGAGACAGGACTCTGTATGCTTGCATATCGGAGGTCTGTCTCTTAATATTTTTTTATACTTATTTCATTGTTTTACCCGAAACAGTATGCTATCATAAAATCAGCACTTGTATGGAGCCGCTTACTTAAGATAAACATTCATAAAATTCCACACACATTATGAATGAAGAAAAATCTTAAAAGGTGGTGACAAATTGGGTAAAAAAGACGCGATTACTAAGGATTACATGAATGATCCCTGTATCTTTGCTGATGCATTTAATTTTTTTATGTATGATGGCAGACAGGTGATCCTTCCGGAACAACTGCATTCTCTGGATGCCGCAGAGATTGCTATTCCCTATATGGCAGATGGGAAAGGATATCCGATACAGAAATTCAGGGATAATCTCAAATACCTGGCAGCCATGCAGGACGAGCATACCGCCTACCTTCTTCTGGGAACAGAGAATCAGTCGGAAATCCATTATGCCATACCCGTGAAGACCATGGTATATGATTCTCTTCAATATGCATCTCAGGTAGATGCTGTAGGAAGAAGATTTCGACGACATTTAAAGGCAGGAGAAGGACACGGTTACAAAATAAGTCCAGGAGAGTTCCTTTCGGGTTTCAGGAGGGAGGATAAATTGCTCCCGGTGATCACACTGGTGATTTATTTTGGCCCGGAAAAATGGGATGCGCCCATAGGGCTGCATGATATGATAGAAATTACCGATCCAAAGCTTTTATTATTTATTCCGGATTACAGAATTAACCTGATATCTCCGTACAGTATCCCCGATGCTAAATTAGACCAGCTTCATACCAGCCTCCGAGAAGTGCTTTTATTTATTAAACATTCAAAAGATAAAAACCGGATTCGTGATATGGTGACTGCAGATCCGCACTTCCTGTCTGTAGATCAGAAGGCCGGTCAGGTAATAAAGCTGTTAACTGGAAGTGATTTTGAAATCAGGGAAGAGGAGGGAGCAATCAATATGTGTAAAGCTCTTGATGATCTCAAAGAAGAGGGGCGTCAGGAAGGACTGACTGGTGCAATCTTTTCATTGCTGTCGGAACTGGGAACAATACCGGAAGCAATTCGTGTTCAGATCCAGGAGGAGAAGAGTATGGAGGTTTTGAACCTGTACTTAAAGAAAGCTGCTGCAGCAAAGACGTTGGAGGATTTTTGTACAGCTATAAAATAATATTTTCTTTATTTTGCCAAAGAAATGCAGATAAGAAAAAAATATATAAAAT
>UMFG01019335.1_pt1 | contig 21542 bp, 20 predicted proteins | sample 1964961 | NCBI WGS metagenome assembly UMFG01 (sample SAMEA4836041, study PRJEB28245) | human gut metagenome | biome: gut microbiome; material: fecal sample | place: Denmark | collected 2008
GTCATGGAGGCAGCAGTCCAGGGTCAGATTTTTTGTTTCCTTTGTCTGGATGTCTGTAAGCGGAAGCTTTTTTTGCAAAGTGGAAAAATCAGGGGAAAATCGGGAATCATATGTCATAGGGAAATGGCTCCTTTCTGGTCAGTCAAAGTGATTCCAGTATACAGAAAAAACACAAAGAATACAAGAAACAGGATTGTTATTTTCACATTGCAGTGCTAAAATACGTGACTGTATCTTTATCATACAGGAACTCATTCAGGACGGGGCATCTTCTTGTCCGGCAAAGCGGTCCTGAATAGTTACGTCATACAAAAGAAGGGTTCTGAATAAGGAGGAGGAACGTCAATGAAATACGTAAAAGAATGCCTGATTATTTTTGGAATAACTCTGGCAGGAGAAGTGCTGAACGGCATTTTGCCGCTTCCTGTTCCGGCAGGCGTGTATGGTCTTTTTCTGCTTCTGTTTCTGCTTTGCAGCGGCATTTTGAAGCTGGAGGATGTGGAGGCTACGGGAAATTTTCTTCTGGATACCATGCCAATTATGTTTATTCCCGCCTGTGTGGGACTGATGGAAAGCTATGCAGATATGAAGGAAAATCTGATTCCTCTGTTTGTAATCAGTCTGGCATCTACGGTGATCGTTATGGCAGTGACCGGAATGGTGGCAGAGCGGATTCTGTCAGGTAAAAAAACGGAGGAAGAAAAAGGAGGAGAAAAGAAATGACATTTTTGCAGCAGTCTTTATATCTTGGATTCGTAATCAGCATACTGGCTTATCTCTGCGGCGTGTGGCTGAAGAAAAAGCTGGGGTGGGCAATTTTAAATCCGCTTCTTGTTTCTGTGGTCCTTGTGATTGGATTTCTGACCGTTTTTGGAATTGATTATAAAACCTACAACAGCAGCGCCAGCGTCATCAGCTATCTCCTGACTCCGGCCACGGTCTGTCTGGCAATTCCTCTGTATAAGCAGCTGGAGCTTCTGAAAAAGCATTTTGCGGCAATTCTGACAGCAATTATTTCTGGTGTATTTACCAGCGCAGCCAGCATTTTTGCCATGAGCCTGCTGTTTCGCCTGGATCACGGAACCTATGCCAGCCTCCTTCCCAAATCGATTACTACGGCAATCGGCATGGGAATCAGTGAAGAGGTAGGCGGTATGGTAACCGTCACCGTTGTGTGCATTATTGCCACGGGAATCTTTGGAAATATCATTGGAGAAACGGTGTTTCGCCTTTTCAGAATTAAGGAGCCTATGGCAAAGGGACTGGCTCTGGGAACCTCAGCTCATGCGATTGGAACAGCAAAGGCGCTGGAGCTGGGAGAGGTGGAAGGCGCCATGAGCAGCCTTTCCATCGCAGTAGCCGGAATTTTGACAGTGATTGCTGTCCCTCTGGCAGTGGGGCTGATTTAGTTCCTGTTTACAGGCTTGTAAGTAAACAGAAACCTGATTTGACGAAGCCTTTGAAATTCCGGTGTGAACAGCTTGAAAGCCGTTCACGGATATGATAAAATGACAGGTAAGATGCATATCTGCGGTCTGAAGAAAGGCTCTGCAGTGTCTGCTTTGGCGGCAGTGTCAGAATTGCCCCTGGAGGGTTTCTTACAATATATAATTCAGGGACAGGGCGCAGTAAGCGAATATATGTGAACACATGAGGAGGATATGATGATTCAGCAGTTGATTGAGAAAATTCAGAAAACCAAGGCACCGATTTGCGTGGGACTGGATCCGATGTTAAATTATATTCCGGAGCATATTCTGAAAAAGTCTTTCGGAGACTTCGGTGAGACTCTGGAGGGAGCGGCAGATGCGATCTGGAATTTCAATAAGGAGATTGTGGATCACACTTTTGATCTGATTCCTTCTGTAAAGCCGCAGATTGCCATGTATGAGCAGTTCGGTATTGAAGGATTAAAGGTATATGAGAAAACCGTTCGCTATTGCCAGGATAAGGGACTTCTTGTTATCGGTGATGCAAAGAGAGGCGATATCGGCTCTACCTCTGCAGCCTATGCAACAGCTCACCTGGGCAAGGTAAAGGTGGGAAACAGCGTGTGCACAGCCTTTAATACAGAATTTCTGACAGTAAATCCCTATCTGGGAACCGATGGCGTAAAGCCCTTTGTAGATGTGTGCAAGGCAGAGGATAAGGGGCTGTTTGTACTGGTAAAGACTTCCAATCCTTCCAGCGGAGAGTTCCAGGATAAGTTGGTTGACGGCCGCCCGGTTTATGAGCTGGTAGCTGATAAGGTGGTAGAGTGGGGCGCTGACTGCATGGATGGCGCATACAGCAATGTAGGCGCTGTAGTGGGAGCAACTTATCCGGAGATGAGCGCCATTTTAAGAAAGCTGATGCCGAATACCTATTTCCTGGTTCCGGGATACGGCGCTCAGGGCGGTACTGCAAAGGATCTGAAGCCCTGCTTCAATGAGGATGGACTGGGTGCAATTGTAAACTCTTCCCGCGGCATTATTGCAGCATACAAGCAGGAGAAGTACGCCCGCTTTGGAGCTGAGCACTTTGCAGAGGCTTCCAGACAGGCTGTGCTGGATATGGTTGCAGATATTAACAGCGTTCTGTAAGGGAGAGAGGCAGATTCATGGGAAAAGTAAAAATGACAGCGAAGGTAGTCAGTCAGCAGGCTCTGACAGACGATATCTTCAGTATGTGGATTCAGGCAGATGAGATTGCCGGAGCAGCTGTTCCGGGACAGTTTATTTCTGTCTATACAAAGGATGCGGGAAAGCTGCTTCCCCGTCCTATCAGCCTTTGTCAGGTTGATAAAGAAAAGGGCCAGCTCCGGATCGTATACCGGGTAGTTGGTGCAGGAACCAGCCAGTTTTCCGGATATCAGGCTGGGGATGATATTGAAATTATGGGTCCTCTGGGCAATGGCTTCCCGCTGGAGCGGGCTGCCGGCAAGAAAGTATTTCTCATTGGCGGAGGTATCGGAATTCCTCCCATGCTGGAGCTGGCAAGGCAGCTGGACTGCGAGAAGCAGGCGGTTTTAGGCTATCGCGATGTTCTGTTTTTAAATGACGAATTTGAAAAATTCAGCGATGTCTATGTGGCAACAGAGGACGGCAGCGCCGGAACAAAGGGAAATGTGCTGGATGCTATTCGGGAAAATGGCCTGAAGGCAGATGTGATCTTTGCCTGCGGACCGACCCCCATGCTGCGTGCACTGAAGGCTTATGCAGAAGAGCATGAGATTGAATGCTGGCTTTCTCTGGAAGAGAAGATGGCCTGCGGAATCGGCGCATGTCTGGCCTGTGTATGTCAGTCCAAAGAGGTAGATGAACATTCCCATGTACACAACAAACGGATCTGTAAGGATGGTCCCGTATTCCTGGCACAGGAGGTGGAACTGTAATGAACACAAAGGTAACTCTTGCCGGTGTGGAACTGAAAAATCCGGTTATGACAGCTTCCGGAACCTTTGGAAGCGGCGCAGAGTACAGCGAGTTTGTAGATTTAAACCGCCTTGGCGCAGTGGTAACCAAGGGGGTAGCCAATGTGCCCTGGCCGGGGAATCCAACACCCAGAATTGCAGAGGTACATGGCGGAATGCTGAATGCTATCGGGCTTCAGAATCCGGGAATTGATGTATTTGTAAAACGGGATATTCCTTTTTTGAAGCAGTATGATACCAAGATCATTGTCAATGTCTGCGGAAAAACCACAGAGGACTATATTGAGGTTGTGGAGCGCCTGGGAGATGAGCCAGTGGATATGCTGGAAATCAATATCTCCTGTCCCAATGTAAAAGAGGGCGGCATTGCCTTTGGTCAGGATTCGAAGGCTGTAGAGGCCATTACCAGAGAGGTAAAGCGTCACGCAAAGCAGCCGGTGATTATGAAGCTGAGTCCCAATGTGACAGATATTACGGTGATGGCAAAGGCGGCTGAGGCCGGCGGCGCAGATGTGCTCTCTCTGATCAATACTCTGACAGGCATGAAGATTGATATTAACCGGAGAACCTTTGCCATAGCCAATAAGACCGGAGGTATGTCCGGTCCTGCCGTGAAGCCGGTGGCAGTGCGTATGGTATATCAGGTAGCCAATGCAGTGAAGCTTCCGATTATTGGAATGGGCGGAATCGCGACAGCAGAAGACGCTCTGGAATTTCTTATGGCAGGCGCTACGGCTGTTTCTGTGGGAACTGCCAATTTCTACAATCCCTATGCGACAGCAGAGATTGCAGAGGGCATTGAAAATTACATGAAGAAATATCAGATCGATGATGTGAATCAGCTGATTGGCTGCGTAAAATAAAAGGAGGAAATTATGGAAGCATATAAGAAAGAATTTATTGAATTTATGATTGACTGTGAGGTTCTGAAATTTGGTGATTTTGTAACCAAAAGCGGAAGAAAGACACCGTTTTTCGTAAATACCGGATTTTACCGCACAGGAACCCAGCTGCGCCGTCTTGGCGAATATTACGCAAAGGCTATTCAGAATACCTTCGGTATGGATTTTGACGTTCTGTTTGGACCGGCCTACAAGGGAATTCCCCTGACAGTAGCAACCACTATGGCAATCAGTGAATTTTACGATGCTGATATTAAGTACTGCTCCAACCGGAAAGAGGTAAAGGATCACGGCGATAAGGGAATCCTTCTGGGCAGTCCCATTCAGGATAAAGATAAGGTCGTAATTATTGAGGATGTAACTACAGCAGGAACCTCCATTGAGGAGACTCTGCCGATTATCAAAGCCCAGGGCGATGTTGACGTAATGGGACTGGTTGTTTCTGTTGACCGTATGGAGCGGGGCAAGGGAAGCAAATCTGCATTAAAGGAAATCGAAGAAAAATACGGATTTAAGACAACTGCCATTGTAACCATGGGTGAGGTGGTAGAGCATCTCTATAACCGTCCTTATAAGGGAAGAGTTATTATTGATGATAAGCTGAAGGAGGCAATCGACGCTTACTACGAGCAGTATGGCGCTGAGAATTAAATCGCTTTTTGGCAGGCTAAGTGAGGAGAATCAGGATGGAAAAGGTTTATAAAACCATGCAGCGCACAGGCGCATTCAGCATTGTTATTGGAATCGTGGTGCTGATTACCGGTCTGACAGTAGGAATCGGTTCGATTATCTGCGGCGGACTTTTACTGAAACGCAAAGGCGATATTACGTTTTAAGAAAAAGCAGTTTCTGTTTTGCAAAGGACAGAAACTGCTGTTTTTCCAAAAAGGGAATAAATAATAGAAATTTGAATGAGAAAATAATTCCGCTCAGGCGGGTAGAGATAGATTGCTGAGGATTTTTATGATAAGGAATACAACCAGGAATCAGAAGCTGGGATGGGTACTGTTTATTGCCTATCTAGCGCTTCTGGTTTACTTTTTAATATTTTCAGAGTCTTTGGGCCGTGATGCCTCTCAGAGGGATTATGCCTATAATCTGGAGCTGTTTAAAGAGATTCGAAGATTTTACGTTTACAGAAAGCAGTTGGGAATGGAGGCCTTTCTGCTGAATGTGTTTGGAAATGTGATTGCATTTATGCCCTGCGGTTTTTTTCTTCCGATTGTCAGCCGGAGATCCCGCAAATGGTATAATACCGTGCTGTTAGGTTTTCTTCTGAGTCTTAGTGTGGAAACCCTTCAGCTGGTTCTGAGAGTGGGCAGCTTTGATGTAGATGATCTGCTGCTGAACACTCTGGGAGGCGGCCTGGGATATCTTGTAAACCGCATGATTCAGAAGGTGCGCATAAGGAGGAAAAAAGTTGCCAAAGGTTAAGAAAAAGATTTCCTATATAAAAAAGCCCTTTTCCAGAAAAAGCTTTATCAGTGTGGGCTTTGCAGCGGCAGCTCTTATCTGCTGCGGCTTCAGCCTGGGACTCAGCGTGTCTCACCAGGGAAATGGTGGATTAAATGTGGCGGCCTGGGGGCTGAGCAGTCTGATTTTTTCCCTTATAGGAGGCTTTTATGGGCTGACCTCCTTTATGGAGAGAGAAAAAAATTATCTTTTTGCTAAAATTGGTCTGGGGGTCAGCGGAGTTTTGCTGATTGTCTGGATTGTGCTGGTGATTGCAGGAATTGCAGGCTGATGACGGAAGAATCATAGAGCGTTAAAAAGCTTTGACAGGCAGAAAGAAGTGGGAATGCAGGGATGAGGAGCCCTGGTGCTCCCAGGAAAGGAAGACAGAATGAATTATCAGGAATTATGGAATGAGGAAAATACGCAGATTACGGAGCGGTATGATTTGGCATCTGACCGGATTCAGGAGATTCCCGGAGAAAACAGAATTCCGGAGCCGTTTCGCAGTTATTTTACAGAGATGAGCCGTTTTGCAGGGCAGATTGAGGAACTGGCAAGAAGGCAGCTGAGGGATGAGCTGGAGAGTCTGTCTCTGGAGGAATTAAAGGAGCTGAACGACAGTCTGTACCGGGATATTCTTCCGGAGCATTACGGGGAAAGCTACGGCAATCCGGAGTATGCGGCAGAAAAGCTGGGAGAAGACTGGGGGCCTCTTTTATCTGCATTTTATGCGCAGTTTAGAGGTGCGATTGTGTTTGCCTATGAGTGCAGACTGACAGATATTACCATTTTGTTTGAAACTCTGCTGGAGCTTTACGGGGAATTTGCCGATGCAGCAGGGCATAATCCTTCAGGGCTTCCGGATATCCGGAATGTGAAGGATGTTCTGTACTGGTTCTTCAGCGATTATACAGACGTAACCCTGACCTACCGTATCCGGGAGCAGCTGGATCCGGAGCTGACCTTTGCAAGGGATCGGATTATGGACAGTGATCTGTCGGATCTGCGGTATCTGTACAGCTTTGGAGAATACATTTCAGAAACTGAGCTTCAGGTAGCAGAATTTTTAAACAGTCTTCCTCAGGAGACTATTGATCAGATGGCTTATGCTTATACAGAAGGATACCGGAAAGGCTTTGAGGTGACCGGAAGGGAGCTTTCTTCCAAAAAGACGGTGGGAATTCGCTATGAGCTGGGCTTTGAACGGATGATTCGGGCTGCGATCCTGCAGTTTGAGGCTATGGGATTAAAGCCGGTGATTTACAGAGCGCCTGTATGGCTGGTGACAAAGACCCCGGGACGGAGAATCGGTTATCACGGTACCTCTCCCAATAACCAGTTTGATTACGATCACCGATATGATCAGGCTATCTTTTTTGATAAGGCATTTAAGGAGAGAAAGCTGGCTGTGCTGAGGACTGCCTACGAGACATATAAAAAAGAGGCATCCTGGTATGCAGGCCCAGCTGTGGTGGAAACCTTCGGAGAGGAGGGCTTTCAGCCGGTGAATAAGGAGGCTGCCTATGTTTTAAGTGAAAAGCAGCAGGAGCTGACCATTGCCTATTCCAATGAGTCCATGCCTATTGTAAACCAGTATATTCCCGGAGATGAGACCAGCTTTACGATTATTGCCTTTCCTGTTCCGGCGATTGGAGAGGATTTCCAGGAGATTTTTTCTGAAACCATCCGAATCAATACTCTGGATTATGAATGGTATAAGGATGTACAGCAGAAGCTGATCGATGTTCTGGATCAGGCGGAGTATGTGACAGTTAGCGGAAGGGGAGAAAATGAAACAAACCTGAAAATTTCTCTTCATCTGCTGACGGATCCTCAGAAACAGACGAATTTTGAAAACTGTGTGGCTGATGTGAATATTCCGGTAGGGGAAGTATTTACTTCTCCGGTTCTGGCAGGAACAGAGGGACTTCTTCATGTGGAAAATGTATATATTGGAGACTTCCAGTTTAAGAATCTTAGAATGCGCTTTGAAGAAGGAAAAATTACCGAATATTCCTGTGACAATTTTGAAAATCCCCAGGAAGGAAAGGATCTGATTCGCCAGCAGATTATGAAGAATCATGACACTCTGGCAATGGGCGAATTTGCCATTGGAACGAATACGGCAGCTTATGCTATGGCCAGACGATTCGGAATTGTGGAAAAGCTTCCGATTCTGATTGCAGAGAAAATGGGCCCCCACTTTGCAGTGGGAGATACCTGTTACAGCTGGAGCGAGGATTCGGCTGTGTACAATCCAGACGGAAAGGAAATCATTGCGCGGGATAATGAGGTATCGCTGATGCGAAAAGAGGATCCCTCCAAGGCATATTATGGATGCCATACGGATATTACGATTCCCTATTCTGAGCTGGGAGATATCACTGCTGTCTGCAGAGACGGGAAGACGCTGGCAGTAATTCGGAATGGAAAATTTGCAGTTGAGGGAACGGAAGCATTAAATAAGGAATTAGGCGAGTAAGGCAGACGGATGTTGAGCGGACAGGTTTTTGACAGGGGAAGAGATGAATAAAGTACAAAAGGAAAAGAAGATCAGGGTGGTGTCTGTTGTATGGATGGTGGTTTGCGCAGTGCTGCTTCTTTGCGGATTTGTGGGAAATACCGTTCTGTTTGAAAGAAAGGTCCGCCTGATTGGAAAAGAATATGTTCAGGAGAGCAATGAGCAGCTGGCAGCTCATATTTCGGAACGGCTGAGGTTTGGAAAGGAGTTTGTCACGGAATTTGCCAATTCTGTCGGAAAAATGCCGGAGTTTGTGCTGACAGAGGAGCTGCTGGAGAGAAAACAGAACGCGTTTCAGCTGGCAGATGTTATGGTAATTTCTGAGGATGGAAGGGTATTTCCAGAATCAGTAAAAACAGATGCACTGGTGCAGTGGGTAAAAGAAAATCCACAGATTTGGATGGAGCCGGAGATCTCCTACATAAAAAATGAGAGGATTCTGTTTTCTGCGCCGATTCCAGATAATACAGGAGAAAAGCGCATTGTTGTGGGTTCGCAGTATTATCAGGAGCTGAAAACACTTTCAAATCTGGCAGATTATCAGGAGCAGGCGGTCAGCGTACTCCTGGATGGAAATAAAAATGAGATCATTACTTTTAATGCAGGCTCAGGTGTTTCCGGAGAGGATTCTGATATTCAGTATGTGTTGGAGCTGATGCAGGACAGGAATCTCAGAGATGGGATGGTGTATGAGGAGGTTCTTCCTTCCGGACTACAGATACAGGTTTCTGTCTACTGTCTGAAGAATACAGGGTGGGTGCAGATTGCGATGATTCCATCAGATTTTCTGATGAAAGAGCTGAAATCTGAGAGTGATTTGTATTTCATTCTGGCATTAACTCTGTCTGTAGTATTTGGGATTATTATTTATATTCAGATCCGGGAAAATAAAATCAGTGAAAAATTGCTGTATACAGATTCTCTTACAGGCGGATGCAACCGGGAAGGCTTTTTGAGAGCAGCCGGGGATATTTTGGAAAAAGACAAACGAAATACTTACTCTGTAGTCTATCTGAATGTGAAGAATTTCCGGTATATTAACGAAAGCTGGGGGGAAGAGGACGGAAATAAAACCCTGGTATTTATCTACAAGGAAATCCAGAAAATGATGAAGCCTCAGGAGCTGGCAGCACGGAGCAGTATGGATCATTTCTTTTTGCTTCTGGATGAAAAGTCAGAGGAAGAAATTGAGGAGAGGATTCGCAGAACAACGGAGTCGGTCAATAAGAAAATCAGGAGCCGATTCGGCAGCTACAGCATGGAATTCTCTGTAGGAGTTTACAGACTGGAGGAGGACGACGAGATCAGCCAGGCCATGAATAAGGCAATGCATGCCAGCCGTCTGGGAGAGGGAAGATATGTGTGCAGCTTTTATCAGGGAGCCATTGCAGAGCGGATCAGAAGGGAAAATTATCTGAATGCCCTGTTTGATGAGTCCTTGAAGAATCACGATTTTTATGTATATCTGCAGCCGAAGGTTTCTGCTGGAGAGAAAAAATACTGCGAGGCAGAGGCGCTGGTTCGCTGGATTCATCCAGAGGAGGGAATGATTTATCCTTCCGATTTCATACCCATTTTGGAGAGAAATGGAAAAATCTGCAGCCTGGATCTTTATATTTTTGAAGAGATCTGCAGGCTGATACAGTCCTGGATCAGCCAGGGAAAAACCGTTACCCATATTTCGGTGAACCTTTCCCGGTTCCATATCAGGAATGCAGGCAGTGATGTCTGGAAACAGTATCAGGAAATCAAAGAGCGCTATCAGATTCCCGATGGAGTTCTGGAAATTGAACTGACAGAGACAGCGCTTCTGGAATCGCATCAGTTTGAATTTGTAAAGCAGGTACTGGATGGATTCCGCAGGATAGGCATAGCTGTGGCTCTGGATGATTTTGGATTTGCCTATTCGTCCCTGTCGCTGTTAAAGGCCCTGGAAGTGGATACGCTGAAGCTGGACAGAACCTTCTTCCTGAATGAAAGCAGGCGTTCCAGAAATATTGTCCGTAATGTGATCCAGCTGGCCCACAGCCTTCACATGAATGTGGTGGCAGAGGGGATTGAAAATATGGAGCAGGTTCATGCACTGAGAGAGATGGACTGCGACCTGATACAGGGATATGTATATTCCAGACCCATATCGGCAGAGGATTTTGAGGCATGGAGAGAGCACTATGAAAAATAACAGTATCAGAGAAACATTGCCAAGACTGGCAAAGTACATGATTCTATGCATGATTCTTCTGATTCTCCCTGCCAATATTGGATTTCAGATGTATATCCATCACGAGAATCAGAAGGCATCTGCCAATGAAATGTTTCGTCAGGTAGGTCTGTTGATTGAGACCAATGAAAAGGATATGGAGGAAGTCAAGAATGACTTTTCTGAGAGGTGTATCCGGGCAGCAGATATGGCGGCTTATTTTGTGCAGTACAATCCTGAAGTAAAGGACAGTCTGGAGCGGACCAGAGAACTGGCAAAAAAGCTGGATGTGGACGAGCTTCATTACTTTTCCAGAGAAGGGAAAATTTGTGGTGGAACCCATCCGGAGTATTACGGACTTTCTTTTGATTCCGGTGAGCAGATGTCATTTTTCCTGCCAATGCTCCAGGATCCTTCACTGAAGCTGTGTCAGGACATTACGCCAAATACGGCAGAGGGAAAGCAGATGCAGTATGCGGCAGTCTGGATGGCGGACGGAAGCGGTATTATCCAGATTGGAATGGAACCAAGGCGGGTTTTTGAGGAAATGGAAAAAAAGAGTCTCAGCGGAATGATTGCCAATATGCCTTCTGTTAATTACGGAGATTTTCTTATCATTGACGCTCAGAGTGAAACGATTGTGGCAGCTACGGCAGACGAGCTGATTGGAAGAGATGTAAGTGAGACTTTGGATAAAATAAAATCAGGGAAAAATCTGTCTGTGTATCACTACAGGTTTGGCGGAAAAAAGTACTGTGTGTATGTAAAAGCCTACGAGGATTATATTCTGGCAAGAACCTTTCGTTCCAGATATATGATGAAGAACTTTGTGGTATCTTCTGTGTTGGTGCTGATCTATGTGCTTACAGTGGGAAGTTCCATGATCGCAGCAATTATCTGGTATGTGAATAAAAGACTGTCAGACAATATAGACAGCGTTGTTCAGGAGCTGGAAAAGATTGAGGAGGGCAATCTGGAGAATCTGACAATCCAGACGGATATTCAGGAATTTGATGAGTTGATTGCCCGGATCAATCAGCTGATGAAGAGCCTGCGTCTGAGCTGGGATAAATTTTCTGCGGTGATTGATAAGGGGCGGTTCCCCATTGGAATTTATGAGGAAAATTATTTTTATAAAAGAGTTTTTTTCAGCGAGCGGTTGATTGAAATTCTTGGGATTTCCAGTGAGGATACGAGACAGGAGGAGCTGGAAGACAGGGTAAGAAGTATTTTAAAGGAGATCAGCAGACATGAGGCAGATGCTGAAAATGCTATTTTCCGGTATGACAGAAGCGGGGAAACGATGTATCTGCGCATGGAGATCACAGAGGATGATCAAAGCGTTACGTATTACGTGACAGATGCGACTGCCTGGTGGAAGGAGATGAACCAGCTGAAGGAGGAAAATGTCAGAGACAGTCTGACTGGTCTTTTGAACAGGAAGGGCTTTCACGATGGTCTGGAGTCTCTCTTTACCTGCCCGGAGCAGCTGAAACATGCCGCTATGATTATGCTGGATGCGGATGGACTGAAGCTGGTTAATGATATTTACGGACACCATATTGGCGATGATTACCTGAAACGGATTGCTTCAGCCTTAGATGAAAGAACAAGGGGAAGGAAGCTCAGTGCGCGTCTGGGCGGAGATGAATTTATTCTGTTTTTGTATGGATATCCGTCGAAAATCGATTTGGAACAGGATATTGAGAAGCTGAGGGAGCGCCGGGGAGAACGCTTTCTTGGAGAATCAGAAAACGTTCCTGTTACCCTTGAGTTTTCCATGGGATATGCGTTTTATCCAGACGATGACAGGGATTATCATGTGCTGATGCATCTGGCAGACCAAAATATGTATGAAGAAAAACGAAAACGGAAAAAGTGGCGCAGAGCGTGAGTGAAGGGTATTCTTAAGGCTCAAAGCTATTTTGAAGACACCCGTATATTGCTGAGGAGTGATTTGGCAATATGCGGGTGTTTTTTATGTGCAGTCAAACTATAAAATAAACTATATAGAAACTATATATAATCATATATTTTACTTATAACCTTTCGAGAAGTATAATAAAAATCAGAAGGAATCTGTTTACGAAAGGAGAAGAATCATGGAGGAAATTAAGGCGGCGCAGGAACAGTTTGGAAAGCTGATTGAATCAGAATTTCAGCGGATTGAGAAAATGAAGAAGGACAGAGAAGCTGTTGATTTTTCCAGGCTGGAAACGATCGTGATTGGAGTTCTTCCCGGTGATGGGATTGGTCCGATTATTATGAAGCAGGCACTGCGGGTTCTGAGAGAGCTTTTGGCGCCGGAGCTGAAACAGGGCCGTGTGGAGATTCGTGAAATTGAAGGAATGACCATTGAAAACCGGGCAGCAAAGCTGCAGAGTCTTCCGGACGAGGTGTTTGAGGACATTAAGAAATGCAATGTTTTGATTAAGGGGCCAATGGTCACTCCACGGGCAGGAGAGCCCTGGCCGAATCTGGTTTCAGCCAACAGTCTGCTGCGCCGGGGGCTGGAGCTGTTTGCTGCAGTCCGTCCCATTCGGATTCCGGATAAGAATATTGACTGGACATTTTTCAGAGAGAACATTGAAGGAGAATATATCTGGGGAAATAAGGGAATCCAGGTAAACGAGGATCTGGCCGTTGACTTTAAGGTACAGACCAGACAGGGAAGCGAGCGGATTGCCCGGGCTGCTTTTGAGTACGCGAGAAAAAATGGGAAAAAGAATGTGACGATTGTAACCAAGGCCAATATTGTAAAGCTGGCGGATGGAAACTTTATTGAAGCTGTACGGAGAGTGGGAGAAGAATATCCGGAGATCGAGATTCAGGAGCGGCTGGTAGATGCTATGTGCGCAAAAATGCTGGATCCGGAATTCAACAGGGGAATCGAAGTGATTGTCCTGCCTAATCTTTATGGAGATATTGTAACAGATGTAGCGGCAGAGCACCAGGGAGGATTGGGAACAGCATCCTCCTCCAATATTGGAAATCACTACGCCATGTTTGAGGCAATTCATGGAACAGCGCCGTTTTTAATCAATCATGGACGGGGAAATTATGCAGATCCCTGTTCTCTGATTCGGGCGGCAGGAATGCTGATGGCTCATATTGGATATGGGGCTCGGAAAGAGCTTCTGGACAGGGCTCTTGATATCTGTACGATTACAGAGCGTAAATATGTGATTACTACGGATACAGACGGGGCAACGGCAGAGGAATTTACAGACTATCTGCTGGAAACTATCGAGGGGCTGAAACAGGAAGGCAAAAGGAACAAAGCGGAAAAGAAGGATGTGGAAAGAGAAGAGCTGGAAATATAAGCTCAGAACAAAAGCATCCGGCAAGAAAGGAGAAGAGAGAGGCTATGAGGAAATTATATTGATGTGACAGTTCCTATTGATCCGGAAACAAAAACCTTTGCTCAGGAGGGAAGCTGCGCTATTGCCGGTGTGGACGGAACGGCTGCGGAGCTGAATGTGAAGTTTTTAAATCCTGCAGGCGCAAGGACAGGCTGTCTTCTTCCCACAGGAAGGTGTCTGGATGTTCTTGATATTCCCGGCTTTGGAAAGCTGGAGGCAACAATTCTTGACGTATCCAATCCTATGGTTCTTGTACGTGCCAGGGATATTGGCATGACCGGAACAGAGCTTCCTGGGGAAATCAATCAAAATAAGGAGCTTTGTGAGCTTCTGGAGAAGATTCGCGCAACTGCCTGCTGTAAAATGGGATTTGCAAAAGATTTGCAGGACGCAGCAGACAACAGCCCGGCAGTGCCGAAGGTAGGCTTTGTGGCAGAGCCAAAAAACTATGTGGATATTGCGGGAAATACAGTGGAGGCGAAAGATATGGATATCTGCGCCCGGGTGATTTCTGTTTTCCAGTGTCACAAGGCATGTCCGCTGACATCGGCCAGCGCTATCAGCGTGGCGGCTGCGCTGAAGGGTTCTGTGGTACAGCAGATGATGCATTCCATGGAACCGGGGAACCATGTGCGGATTGGCCATCCGAGCGGTATTATGACTATGGTGCCGGAACTTTAACGGATAAAAAGACAAAAAATCATAAAGAAAAAGCCGGACTTTTCAGGGCAGCCGGGTTTCTGAATCCATAGGGGAGACAGAAGTCGGGCTGTCTTTTGGATCCTGTACAGATTTCTATTGACGTTAGTAAGAAAATCTAGTATCATACTGATAAGAACAGGTTTATATAAAGATGCTATTTATAAGAGTTTCTAATAAAGATAAAAGGAGAACTAACAATGGCGAAAGTAGGAATTGTAATGGGAAGCGACTCAGATATGCCGGTTATGGCAAAGGCTGCTGAGATCCTTGATAAGCTTGGAATTGATTATGAAATGACGATTATCTCCGCTCACAGAGAGCCGGATATTTTCTTCCAGTGGGCAAAATCTGCAGAAGAAAGAGGAATTCGTGTGATCATTGCAGGAGCAGGAAAGGCAGCTCACCTTCCAGGTATGTGTGCAGCTCTGTTCTCTATGCCGGTCATTGGAATTCCCATGAAGACCTCTGATCTGGGCGGTGTAGATTCCCTGTATTCCATTGTACAGATGCCGTCTGGTATTCCGGTAGCAACGGTAGCAATCAATGGAGGCGCCAATGCAGGAATTCTGGCAGCAAAGATTCTGGCTGTTTCTGATGAAGAACTGCTGCAGAAAGTAAAGGATTATTCCGAAGCTCTGAAAAATGATGTAGTAAAAAAGGCAGAAAAGCTGGAGCGTGTGGGATACAAGGAGTATCTGGCACAGATGTAGAAGCGGTTGATAAGAACCGGAAATAAAATACATAGAAACAGCAGAATAAGATCGGAGGATGAATCATGGATTACAAGAAAGCCGGAGTGGATATTGAAGCTGGTTACAAGTCAGTGGAGCTGATGAAGGAGCATGTAAAAAAGACCATGCGTGAGGAGGTGCTGGGAGGCCTGGGCGGCTTTTCCGGAGCATTTTCCCTGGCAAAGATCAAAGAGATGGAGGAGCCGGTGCTGCTCTCCGGAACAGACGGCTGCGGAACCAAGGTGAAGCTGGCTATTATTATGGATCAGCATGACACCATTGGTATTGACGCTGTAGCGATGTGCGTCAACGATATTGCATGTGCAGGCGGCGAGCCGCTGTTTTTCCTGGATTATATTGCCTGCGGAAAGAATTATCCCGAAAAAATTGCTTCGATTGTAAAAGGTGTGGCAGAGGGCTGTCTTCAGTCTGAGGCTGCTTTGATTGGCGGAGAGACAGCAGAGCATCCGGGACTGATGCCGGAGGAGGATTATGATCTGGCAGGATTTGCAGTTGGTGTCTGCGACAAAAAAGATATGATTACCGGAGAACATCTGCAGGCAGGCGACGTGCTGATCGGTATGGCATCTACAGGTGTTCATTCCAACGGCTTTTCTCTGGTGCGCAAGGTATTTGAAAAGGAACTGACAAAAGAAGGATTGGATACCTACTATGATGTTCTGGGCAAAACTCTGGGCGAGGCACTTCTGGCACCTACCAGAATCTATGTAAAAGCACTGAAGAGTCTGAAAGAAGCAGGCGTTCAGGTAAAGGCCTGCAGCCATATTACCGGCGGCGGATTTTATGAGAACGTTCCCCGTATGCTGAAAGAAGGAACCCATGCAGTGATCAAAAAGGACAGTTACCAGGTACCGCCGATCTTTAAGCTGCTGGCAGAAAAAGGAGAGATTGCTGAAGAAATGATGTACAACACCTTTAATATGGGACTTGGCATGATTGTAGCAGTCGATCCGTCCCAGGTGGATGCAGCTATGGAGGCAATCCGGAAAACAGGAGATGTTCCCTATGTGGTTGGTTCTATTGAAGCAGGAGAAAAAGGGGTGACCTTATGCTAAGAGTCGGTGTCATGGTTTCTGGAGGAGGCACTAATCTGCAGGCGATTCTGGATGCTGTTGAGGAAGGCAGAATTACCAATGCGGAGATTGAAGTTGTGATCAGCAACAATCCCGGCGCCTATGCACTGGAGCGGGCGAAAAATCATGGAATTGAGGCTGTCTGCATGTCACCGAAGGACTATGAAACAAGAGATGATTTCAACCGGGCATTTCTGGAAAAGGTAGAAGAATACCATCTGGATCTGATTGTGCTGGCTGGCTTTCTGGTAAAGATCCCAGAGGCAATGGTTGAAAAATATGAGCATCGGATTATCAATATTCATCCGTCTCTGATTCCTTCCTTCTGCGGAGTGGGTTATTATGGGCTGAAGGTACATGAGGCAGCTCTGGCCCGTGGTGTCAAGGTGACAGGAGCAACGGTTCACTATGTGGACGGCGGAATGGATACCGGCCCCATTATTCTGCAGAAAGCAGTGGAGGTGCAGGAAAACGATACACCAGAGCTTCTGCAGCGCAGAGTGATGGAGCAGGCAGAGTGGGTGATTCTGCCAAAGGCCATTGATATGATTGCCAATGGCATGGTATAAAGAAAAACAGGGCAGGCCGGAGAAATACCGGTCTGTCTTTGGTGTTTTAAGATTGATGCTTAAAATAAAGGAGGACAGGCTTTTATGAAGATTCTGATTGTTGGAGGCGGCGGAAGAGAACACGCTATTGCATGGAAGCTGGCGCAGAGCCCAAAGGTAGAGAAGTTGTATTGTGCACCGGGAAATGCAGGAATTGCAGAGGTGGCTGAGTGTGTCAATATTGGTGTTATGGAGTTTGATAAGCTGGTGGAATTTGCGAAGGAGCATGAGATTGACATGACCGTTGTGGCGCCTGACGATCCCCTGGCAGCAGGAGCTGTGGATGCTTTTGAGGCAGCAGGACTGCGTGCCTTTGGCCCCAGAGCCAATGCGGCGATTCTGGAGGGCTCCAAGGCATTTTCCAAGGATTTAATGAAAAAATACAACATCCCCACAGCTGCTTACGAGACCTTTTCCGATCCGGAGGAGGCTATCGCTTATCTGGAAACAGCAAAAATGCCGATTGTACTGAAGGCAGACGGTCTTGCCCTGGGAAAAGGCGTTCTGATTTGCAGGAACCTGGAGGAAGCGAAGGAAGGCGTGAAAGCCTTGATGCTGGACAAGCAGTTTGGTTCTGCAGGAGATGAGATTGTTATTGAAGAATTCATGACAGGCCGCGAGGTATCTGTTCTGTCCTTTGTAGACGGAAAAACCATTAAAATCATGACCTCTGCCCAGGATCACAAGCGGGCCAAGGACGGAGATCAGGGTCTGAATACCGGCGGAATGGGAACCTTTTCTCCCAGCCCCTTCTATACGGCTGAGGTAGATGCTTTCTGTAAAGAAAAGATCTATCAGCCCACTGTGGATGCCATGCGGGCAGAGGGAAGGGAATTTAAGGGGATTATTTTCTTTGGTCTGATGCTGACCGAGGATGGTCCCAAGGTGCTGGAGTATAATGCCCGTTTTGGAGATCCGGAAACACAGGTGGTTCTGCCAAGAATGAAAAATGATCTGGTGGATTTGTTTGACGCCTGCATTGACGGCACTCTGGATCAGATTGATCTGGAATTTGAGGATAATGCTGCGGTCTGCGTGGTTCTGGCATCAGACGGCTATCCAGAGCATTACGAGAAGGGCTTTCCGATTACCGGGCTGGAGCGTTTTCAGTCTGCAGACGGATACTATGTATTCCACGCCGGAAGCAAATTTGACAGCGAAGGCCGCGTTGTTACCAACGGCGGAAGAGTGCTGGGGGTTACGGCAACCGGCGCAACCTTAAAGGAAGCCCGCGCCAATGCATATCAGGCAACGGAGTGGGTGCAGTTTGATAATAAATATATGCGTCACGATATTGGAAAGGCGATTGACGAGGCGTAAGATGGGAAAGGAAATTTTGTTCATTCCCATTTCAATCGGAAACAGGGACATTTTTCGGAAACAGAAGATTTGAAAAAAGGCAGTTTTAAGAAGAAATTTCCTATTTCAATCGGAAACAATACTGTAAATAACTTCGAACCGTAATTCCCATTATAACGGAAACAAAGAGCAAAAATACACACGTCATAACAAACCGGAAAAGACCACGGACAGTCGGAAAACCCTGACTGGCTGTGGTTTTTCTCTTTTTTGCGGCAAAAATATATTGTGCCGCAGCGGGTACGAAAAATGGGAAAAGTGTTTTCAAACAGCCGCTTGTTTCTTTTCTAATAGGAAAAGCCAAAAATCCGGAAAACGCCTGTTTCCTTTTGAAATGGAACTGCGATTTTTTCAAAAAATGCGTCTTGTTTCCGTTTGAAATGGGAAAAGGACGAAAATTGGCATTTTTGAAAAATTTCCCATTGTACCGGAAACAAGGGTGTAAAATTGCAAAATATTTTCCTATTGCAATGGAAACAGGAGGTCAAAATCGGGAAAACTCAATTCCCATTATACCGGAAACAAGAGGGTAAAATTGCGATTTTCGGATTCCTATTGTATCGGAAACAGGGAGCGCTTTTGGCAATCGTATAGTCGCTTTCAAACAATGAAAAGATTCGACTTTTTGGAAGCGAAAGTATTTGAAAGAAAATTTAGCTGTGTTTGCTGTGTTCCGCAGCTGAGAGTGTTCTTTCTTATTAAAATGTGGTATACTGGCAGAAAACGGAAGAATCGAAAACAATCTATAATAAAGAAGGTGATCCAATGTTTACAATTATTTTGGGAGACATTACAAAAGAATCAGTGGATGCCATTGTGAACGCCGCCAACACCAGTCTTCTGGGAGGCGGAGGCGTGGACGGCGCCATTCATCGGGCTGCAGGGCCGGAACTTCTGGCTGAGTGCCGGACACTCCACGGCTGCGAGACAGGACAGGCAAAAATCACAAAGGGGTACCGACTTCCGGCGAAATATGTGATCCACACGCCTGGACCGATCTGGAGGGGCGGCATCATGGGCGAGGAGCAGCTGTTGCAGAACTGCTACGAAAACTGCCTGAGGCTTGCAGCGGAGAACGGATGTCGGAGCGTGGCATTTCCTTCCATCAGTACGGGAGTTTACCGATTCCCTTTGGAAACAGCTTCTGAAATTGCCGTCAGGACGATTCTTAAGTTCCTGGAAGCTCATCCGGACATGGAGGTGCGGATGGTGTGTTTTGACGGTGAGACACTTGGGTATTATGAGCGTGCTTTGAAGGAGCAGACTGAGATTTTATAATAGGAGGACATTTTACAATGAGAAAGAATTTTGGCTCAAAACCATGGACTTACCCGCAGCCGGTGCTGATGATCGCAACCTACGGGGAGGACGGTACGCCGGATGTGATGAATGCAGCCTGGGGCGGCATCAGTGACGACACGCAGATTTCCATCTGTGTCAGTGCGGATCATAAAACCACAGAGAATATTCTTGCAAGAAAGGCATTTACCGTCAGCATGGCGGAGTATGCATATATCAAGGAATGTGACTATGTGGGGATCGTGTCCGGAAACGATGTGCCGGACAAGTTTGAAAAAGCAGGCTTCCATGCAGAAAAATCAGAGTTCGTGGACGCTCCGATCATCAGGGAACTTCGTATGGCGCTGGAATGCAGACTGGTAAGCTACGATCCGGAAACCTGCCGGCTGGTAGGGGAGATCATCAATGTCAGTGCGGACGAGAGTGTCCTGGATAAGGATGGAAAGATAGATCCGGACAGACTGCAGCCCATTACCTTTGATCCGGTACATAACGAATACAGAATCCTGGGGGAACGGGTAGGCAGGGCGTTCCGGGACGGATTGGAGTTAAAATAGCAGAATGCGCCGATCATTTAACGAGGGACCGCTTGGCAGGAGACTGCCGAACAGGTCTCTTGTTTTTTACCAATAAACACAAAAAGATTTTCATAATTAAAACAGATGGATTGTATATGAATTCAGGTAGCGGTAAGCATTTTTTTATAAATAAGAGGCACACAAGTGATTCGAGAGCAGTTGATGCGTGGAAAGCTCTTTTTGCACCTGCTGGTTGCGTGACTTTCAGCTGAATTACTGGTAAAATAAAGATGTATTAAGATTGAACTACGGGTTCATAGAAGTAGCAGTATAAATGTTGTAAAATAAAAACATAAGACACGAAAAAAGGAGGCTGGAAGTTATGAAATATACATCGGCAGAAGCTGCAAAGCTGCTTCGAAAACTGAACGAGGAAGTAGAAAACCTGGAAGATCAGGAAGTAAGAACCCGGCAGTTCAATGCGGCAATTGGCGAGGACATTGAATCTGTACGACAAGCATACGATTATACGGATACTCAGAGGAAGCTGGAGGAGCTGCAGGCAAAAATCCGTACCGTGAAACATGTCTTAAATTGTTTCAACTCTACTACGGAAGTACCGGGATTCGGCATGACCATCGATCAGCTTTTGGTTTATATTCCGCAGCTGAGCAGAAGAAAACAAAAACTGGCTATGATGAGCAGCTGTCTCCCGAAAGAACGGGCGAAGGTGTCCGGATTAGGAAGTCAGATTATTGATTACCGGTATGCCAATTACGATATTGAAGCTGTAAAAGCTGATTATCAAAATGTATCCGACGAGCTGGCAAAAGCGCAGACAGCGCTGGATCTGGTAAACACAACGATGGCAATGGAAATCGAGAACGATTGATCTTTTTCCAGACGGGCGGAACTACTTATTGATGAAAGTAGTTAGGGTTTAATGTGAAAGTTTTCCGTTATTTTTCTTTGTTATCCTGTATCGGTTAAGGTTCAGAGTTTTGGATTGTAAAAGATATTTTAGCGAAGATGTTCGTTTTTTTTCCGTCCGCAAAAGCCATTATCTGGAACTTATGGGTTCCGGACGGCGGCAATGGCATGGTTTCAGGCCGCATTTGAAGAGAAGTATGAAAAGTATCCTCGTCTATGACGGGGATTTTTTAATTGGGGCGATGAATCTGGAAGAGGTAAAGGCAAATTACAGGAGTGTGGTTTCATATCACACTCATCTTTACGTTATACCTCCTCGCTGGTAAAAAAAAGAATGGATATACCATTCTTAATCCCGTAAATGGAATATTTGGATTAGGGCATTACCCATGCCTTCCCACGGCTCGATTCTATTGTACCAAGTCGCTAGCGCGACGGCTAGCCCTAAG
>UMFG01016449.1_pt1 | contig 21347 bp, 19 predicted proteins | sample 1964961 | NCBI WGS metagenome assembly UMFG01 (sample SAMEA4836041, study PRJEB28245) | human gut metagenome | biome: gut microbiome; material: fecal sample | place: Denmark | collected 2008
TATGAGGGCATGGTGCGAGGATTGATTAAGAAGTATAACAAGTATCACACAGATAAGTTACCAAACATCACACCACATTCATTCCGACATACTTATTGTACGAATATGGCAAACAAAGGAATGAACCCTAACACTCTGCAATATCTCATGGGACACGCTAACATAACCATGACACTTGGTTATTACGCACACGGTACATTTCAATCTGCAAAAGCGGAACTGGAAAGACTGGCTTGTTAATATCGGAGCTTATATTTACTACTCATTTACTACTTTTGGTTGCATTTTCATGCTGGTAAATGCCAGCTTATGCAAGGTATCTTCCGAAAAGAAAATACCGATAAAGCCCTAAAATACGGGATATATCGGCATTTACCAACTTATGAAAAGATAATCAGAAATTTAGTAAGTTTTTATACAAAAAATACAAAATCTCCCTCCACAGAACATTTCTGCCCTGAAGAAGGAGATAAGCTTTACTTATTCAGCGGAAAGCATACGGTAATCTTTGTGCCTCTGCCTTCCTGGCTTTCTATCAGAATCCCATAGTTTTCACCATAAATAAGTTTCATGCGGTCGTCCACATTATTGACGCCGATCCCGGTAAAATGTTCCCTGGAGGCATTCTTTTTGTTCAATAAATCCCTTAAAGTTTCACTGCTCATTCCGATCCCGTTATCCTCAATCTCCACCCTCAGAAGTCCATCGCTCTGGCGTACAAAAATAGAGATAGTCCCTTTTTCGCCCTGAGGAAAAGCATGAAAAAATGCGTTTTCCACAAAGGACTGCAGGATCAGCTTGGGAACTTTCTGTTCCTCACAGTCCGGTGTTACATAAAAATCTACGTTCACCTGATTTCCATACCGTATCTGATTGATCAGCACGTAATTTTTCAGATTTTCAATTTCTTCTTTCAGGGTAATAAATTCATTTTTGTTGCTGATGGTATTCCGCAGAAGCTGTATAAATGCATCTATCACCTGAACGGATTTTTCTTTATCCCCCTGCCAGATCAGCCACTTGACACTTGCCAGAGTATTATAAATATAGTGAGGATTGATCTGCATCTGCAGGGAATGGATTTCTGCCTCACGTTTGGATTTTTCCACCTGCATCAGTTTCTGAATATAATTATCCAGTTCTCCCAGCATGTCATTATAAGTAGCGGAAAGCTCCCGGATCTCCTGAGTTCCCTCCACCTTTACCAGTTTATCCAGTCTTCCGTCCTGCACCTTCCGCATATTCTCTATCAGCTTGGAGAGAGGCTTGGTCTGCTGCCTTACCAATATAAAAATAATCAGAATAGCTGCAGCTGTAATAGCAACTGTTACTTCTATAATATATCGGAAATCATATACACTTTCAAAGGCCTGATCCGGGTGAATTACTCCCATTGCTTTATAATCCGTATTATGAAAATTCTGCATCAGATAAACGGTTCTCTGCCCATTTTCCTGTCTGGTGATCATAGAACTTTTTTTATCCTGCATCTCCTCAAGTGCGTCCCAGACCTTTTCTATTTCACTGGATGAGGTCAGATATTCTGTATAGTTGGAAGAGATAATTTCATTATCCTGATTAAAAATCAGTATATCATTGGAACTTGTAGTAAATACCTCATAATTATTCCGGAAATCCTTCTCTTTAATTGTAAGAAGAATCACCCCATCTATGGTTTTTCCTCCATTATTGGTGATTGCCTTTGCCATCATAATAACAGGATAGCTTTTCATTACATCTGTATATCCGCCGCTTTTATATCGGCAGATCAGCTTTTTAGGCGTTTCATATGCCTGCTGGATAATCTCTGTTTCCAACAGTTCTTCCCCTGAAAGAATCAGACGTGAGGTACTGTTATAATTATATGTTTTTCCATTGTTTCCAACTAAAATCAGACTCATATCGCTGTATTTCGCAAGAGGCTGCTGCTGAAGAATTTTTTTCACATCCAGAATATTCCGGAATTCCTCTGCCGCCTCCCACTTTTCCCTGCCCAGATACTCCCGTACGGAAGAGCTTCCGCAGATGACGGAGGTAGCCGCAGTTACATTCTGAAAAAGCTCATAAATATTTTCATCAATCTGTCTGAATATTTTCTGCTGAGATTCCACAAAATTCTCTACAAAAACATCCTGGGAGGTCTTAATATTCAGCACGCTTAATGCCCCTGCCAGACATAAAATCGCCCCCAGCACCACAATAATAATCTTAAAAAAAAGTGTATTACATTTATTTTTCATCTCGCTGACCACCTGAGTTTTTCCTGTGCCGGTACTGACTTGGCGTCTGCCCCATCAGCTTCCGGAATATCCTGCAGAAGTACCCGTGATCGGAATATCCCACCGCTGCACTGATATCTGAAATAGACATTTTTGTTTCAGCCAAAAGATCGCAGGATTTTTCAATCCGCACCGTATTCAGATATCCGCTGAACCCTTCTGAAATATGCTGATTAAAATACGAAGAAATATAATGATAATTAAACCCGAATTCCTGGGCGATATCTGTCAGATCAAGTTTTTCATTATAATGTTCATTGATGTAATCTTTGATCTGAGCAACAACAGGGTCTGAATCTGAATTATTTTCAATCCCGGACACAATCTCCCGTAAACGCGCAAATGCCCCCCCTTCACAGTATTCCATATATTCTTCTGCACTTTCTGACTGATCGATCTTCCGGAAAAACTCCCCTCGGAGCCTGTCGCTTTCCACACCGTACTTTTCAATTTCCATTAAAAAATTATACAAAAGATTTTTAAGAAGATTTTTGCTTAGATACTCATCATATTTACTTTCTGCCAAATACCAGATATATTTCTGAAAAAGCTCCAGAGCCTGACTGTACTGCTTCTGCTTCAGAAGTTCTGTATATTTTTCATAATGAAAACGCTGAACCTCCACTGCCGTATATTCTTCTTCCCTGATCAGCGCCTTATCATTAAAATAAAATTTCTGCTGCAGACAGGGCTTTACTCCTTTTTCATAGATGTTTTTTATATAAGTGAAATCTGTAAAAGGTCTGCTTACTACAAACAAAATCTTTTCTGCAATCTGTCCGGCTCTCCGGGCGCTGCTCTCAATACTTAAAAGAAGCTCCTCCTCTGCCTTTTTCTTATAATTTATAATGTAACACAGAGTTTCCTGCTCCAGCCACAGAGCCTGATATGTGTCAAATCCGTCCTTTTTCAGCCTGTCCTGAATCATTTCCTGAAGCTGTTCCATCTGACGGCGGTTATTTTTACATGCTTTTTTCATATCTGCTGCAAGAATCCGGCAGTTCAGATACGGAAAGCAGTTTTTCAGACTTTCCTCTTCCAGCGTCTCTGAATATCCTGTAAGATATCTCTCCAATTGGGTACTGACATCTATTTTTTCCTTCCGGTCCAGCTGAAAACCCGGAATACCCCGGGCGGCTTTTTTCAGAGCGCGAAGCAGTATCTCCGGATTCAGCGTAGGCTTTAAAACATAATCTACTGCTCCGTTAAGAAGGGTTGTACGAACATATTCAAAATTATCGTAACTGCTCAGGATAATCAGTTTAATATCCGGATATTTCTCCTGCAGAATCAGCGAAAAGTCAATTCCATTGAGAACAGGCATCACAATATCGGCCAGTACAATTTCCGGCTGATATTTTTCAATCATTTCCAGACCTTCCTGTCCATTGGATGCTTCCCCTACAATCTGAAAACCTTCCTGCTCCCACAAAAGCATATGTTTAATTCCCTGGCGGGTGATAAACTCATCATCGATTACCAGAACCCTGCAATATCTGCTCATAATGCATCACAGCGTCAGCGAACAGGATACAAATCCCGTACACTGACGCTTCCTTTCTTTTAAATCATTTACAAATCTTTTTTTATTTTACACTGGTTTAATACGGAATACAACGTCCATATTTCTATCAGAAGCTATTCTGTACTGCTCATGTACAGGAGCACCCCAGCTGTCGTCTCCGCCAACTCCCATCTGCGCCGCAAGAATACGGACCCAGGTATGATGAGGAACCGGAAGCTCCTCCAGATGTGACGCGCTGTCAAGCTGCGCTGCGCTGTATGGAAGCACACTCATTTCAAAAGGTCTGTCCTCCGCCTCAAAGCGCAGACCTTTTCCGTTGTCGTCCATTACCTCCAGCCAGCGCACGCCCACACGGTTTCCGCACTCCTGAGGAACAAGATAGCCGGACATGTTTCCTTTTGCCGTATTTTTGTAAATACCAAGCCTTGCGCCTTCCATACGGTCCACATAATTTTCCTCCGGTCCATAGCCATAATAACGGAAATTATGAAGGGCCTCTTTAAACTGCCATTCCATACCAAAGGCAGGCAGATCCGGCAGATTCTTTCTTCCTTTATAGGACGCATGAACTGTTATGGTTCCATCTGCAAAAGCACAATAGGAAACACTGGATTCCACTTCTCCGGAAACAGGCACTGCAAACTTAAAGGTCACAGTCACAGAATTTTCTCTTTCCTCCGCTTGCACATCACTGACCTTCTGGTACTGTCCGGCGTTCTGCCAGTAGCCGCTGTCAAAGCCAAGAGCGCAGCCTCTGTCATTGTCTGTAAGGGCTCTCCAGTAGGTGACACGGGGCCGTCTGGTGATAAATTCTTTTCCGTTGTAGCAGAGAGAAGCAATCCCCCCCTCTGTTCTGGAAAACATGGCTGTAAAGTTTTCTCCTTTTACTCCGATATTCACATCACCATGAATAATCTGAAGCTTTTTATCCACACAATTTTTCTGCTGTTCTTTCATTTTCCACACATACTCACCAAAGGAGACCTCAAAACCTTTTTCTGCCCATATTTTTTCCCGGCTGAGAACGGCGGAAACCTGAAGTGCATATTCTCCCATCTCCTCACTAAGAGAATCAAGCTCTGGAATTGCTCTGTATTTCTTTTCAAGAGCATTGACCTCTGCTGAAAAGTTTCCTTCCTTTATCACATGACCGTCCTTCAGCAGTTTCCAGAAAAACTCATACTCCTCTGTAGAAATAAAATTGTTTCTGTTTTCAATACACACGCCATTTCTGTCAGGGGTTAATCTTACAGGAGCATAAAGGTGTTTCACTTCCTGAGCCTTTGGAGAAATTGTTCTGTCTGCGTATACAATTCCATTTGTACAGAATTCATAGTCAGAAGCGCGGTCATCAAAATCTCCACCATAGGAAAGTACGGTTTCCCCAAACTCATTGACACGCTCTGCAGCCTGGTCAATGTAATCCCAGATAAATCCACCCTGATATTTCTCATATCTGTCCTCAAGATCTGTGTACAATTTCATTCCGCCGCAGGAATTTCCCATAGCGTGCATATATTCGCAGCTGATATAGGGCTTTTTCGGATCTGAATCCAGGTATTCTGCAATTTCTGCAGGCTTTGCATACATTCTGGATTCCATATCTGTGCTGTCCGCATATTCACGGTTCCACACACAGCCCTCATAATGTACCAGTCTTGTATTGTCTCTTTCGCGGAAAAACTCAGCCATTGCCAGAATGTCCTCTCCTGCATAGGACTCGTTTCCGCAGGACCAGATCACCACAGACGGATGATTTTTGTCACGTTCCAGCATGGAGCAGGCTCTGTCCACAACATTTTCCTTCCACTCCGGCAGACTCCCGGGCACGTTCCAGGAAGGATCGCACTTTCCCATTTTCTGCCAGGAACCATGACTTTCCAGGTTCGTCTCATCAATCAGATAAATTCCATATTCATCACAAAGCCTGTACCAGAGACTCTGATTTGGATAGTGGCTTGTACGCACTGCATTAATGTTATGACGCTTCATAAAACGGATATCCCAGAGCATTTCCTCCGCCCCGATGGCTCTGCCCTTTCTGCGGTCAAACTCATGACGGTTCACACCCCGGAACACCATACGCTTTCCGTTAATAAGCATAAGTCCGTTCTTCATTTCAAAACGACGGAAGCCCACTGTCTCTTTCACCACTTCGATCAGCCTGCCATTACCGTCATAAATCCTCACATACAGAGTATAAAGATACGGATTTTCCCCGCTCCAGGGCCTCACTGTTCCAACCTCTCGGGCCTTCACACCTTCGCTGCCCGCAGCTGTTCTTTCCTTATAAAGTACCTCACCCTTATGGTCTTCCAGAACAAGCTCAAGCTCTGCGCCCTCCTCATAGCCCAGAAGCTCCCATTCTGCGGAAAAAACACCTTTTTCATAGCTGTCATCCAGCTCTGCCTTTACAAAAAGATCCTGCACATGGATCCTCGGAACCGCGTACACATATACATCTCTGAAAATACCGGAAAATCTCCAGAAATCCTGATCCTCAAGCCAGCTTCCGCTGCATCTTTTATATACCTCTACTGCCAGCTTATTCTTTTTATCCTTTATAAAAGGTGTAATGTCAAACTCAGCAGGGGTAAAGCTGTCCTCACTGTACCCTACAAAGCTTCCGTTAAGCCACACATAGAAGGCAGCTTCCACACCCTGGAAGGAAAGAAAAAGTTTCTTTCCCTTCAGGCTTTCTTCCAATTCAAATTCCTTTACATAGCTTCCCACAGGATTGTATTCTCTGGAAATCCTGGGAGGGCGAAGCTCTTCCTGTCCGTCCCAGGGATACATGGTGTTAATATAATGCATATGGTCATAGCCCTGGGTCTGGATATGACCTGGAACCTGAATCCGTCCAAAATGACTGATGTCATAGCCTTCCCGGTAAAAATCTTTTTCCCTTCCGTCCGGATTCTCACTGTAGGAAAAGCTCCATTCTCCGTTCAGATACTGGCGCAAAGGCGTTTTTTCTTTCAGCGAAGTTTCTGTTTCCTTCTCATAGAAAAAATGATCCGAATGTGCTTTTATGCGGTTTACCTGAAAAATTCCCGGATTTTCAAGCCACTCCAACGATGCTTCTGTTATTCTCATAAACTGCTGCCCTCCAAATATTTCTGTTTATCATCCTTTTACGGAACCGGTCATGCCTGCCACAAACTGCTTCTGCATCAGGAAAAAGATCAAAGCGGTAGGAACAGTAGCCAGCACAACTGCTGTCATCATCATACCATAATCCGGCGTATAAGAGGAGCCCATTGCAGAAATAACAAGAGGCAGGGTCCTTCTCTCCGGAGACTGCAGAGCGATCAGCGGCCACAGATAATTGTTCCAGCTGTTCATAAAGGTTACGATAATTGCCGCAGCATAGGTAGATTTCATAGTCGGCATAAAGATCTTAAAAAAGATCCCAAGCTCTCCCACACCGTCGATTCTGGCTGCCTCGATCAGTTCCTTGGGAAAGCTTTCTGTATTCTGTCTGAAAAAGAAAATCAGAAATGCCGTGGAGATTCCGATTACAATAACAGCCCCCGGAGTATTCAGCGCAATGGTTTTTAACAGCGGGACACTGTTAAACTTGCTGAACAAACGGAACAGAGGAACCATCAGCGCAGCAAAAGGAACCATCATGGATAAAAGAATAATGTTAAACACACGCTCTCTGCTTTTTGATCTGTAAATAACAAAAGCATATCCTGCTGCTGAAGAAACGATCATAGCCAGAATTGTAGTCACTACAGAGATTATAAGAGAATTTTTAAACGCAATGGTATACTGCAGGTCTGAACTGAGGACTGCCTTTAAATTCTCCATAAAATAGCTGCCCGGCATCAGAGTTCCCTTTGTTACATCTACAGATTTATTTGTTGCCGCAATAATCATCCAGAAAAACGGAAAAATCGAAACAAAAGCACAAATACTTAAAAATATATACTGAAAAGTCCGAAGCACTTTTTTAGTCATTTTTATCCCCCACTTTCATCTGAATCATAGACAGGATTACGATCAGCACAACCACTACATAAGAAACTGCAGCCGCATAGCCAAAGTCAGGTGAATACTTAAACAGAATATTGTAAATATACTGAGAGATCGTAATCGTAGCATTTGCCGGACCGCCCTGCGTGATGTTCATAGTCTCGTCAAACAGCTGTAAGGTACCGATAGTTGAATTAATGGTTGTAAAAAGAATGATCGGCTTCAGCATAGGAACGGTAATACTCTTAAATTTCTGCCATGCTCCTGCTCCGTCGATCTCAGCCGCCTCATAAATAGAAGCATCGATTCCCTGAAGTCCGGCAAGATAAAAGATCATGTTATAACCGGTCCATCTCCAGGTAATGGCAATAATGATCAGAACCTTTGCCCAAACCGGATGAGTGATCCATGCAATGGGTTCACTGATAATATTCAGATTCATAAGAAGCGCATTTACAAATCCGTCTGTAGCAAACAGACTTTTAAAAATAATAGAGTATGCTACAAGGGAAGTTACACATGGCAGGAAGATCGCTGTCCGGAAAAATCCCTTGGCTTTCAGTCCCTTGGTGTTCAGCATAGATGAAATAGCCAGAGCCAGAATGATCATGATCGGAACCTGGATCACCAGATACAGAAGCGTGTTGGTCAGCGCTTTTCGGAATGTAAGATCGTTAAACAATCGTTTATAATTTACAAGTCCGTTAAAGGTAAGCTGATTTCCTGCCCCGGTCTGAAAAGATGTGATAAAAGCCTGAATCATCGGATAAAATACAAACAAAATAATAAGCGCCAGACCGGGCAGCACAAATGTCCAGGCTTTTCGGTTCAGCTTTGGACTGTAGCTGCGTTTTGATTTTATGTTTCCACTCATAATGCTCCTCCTGAAATTTCCTTTTTATCGGACAAAGCAGACCCGTTCTCTTCGAACTCCCCAGATTCCTTAATTCTCAGGGAATCTGCTTCTCTTTGCTCGCCAGATGCAGACTGCCACAGACAGGCATATTCCGTATATATCCGGCCGTATCCTTGCGGAAGTTTTTTTACCGGGAATATTTGTACGGAATGTACTGCTTTTCCGCTAAATGAGAAAGGGACAGGCAATCACATGCCTGCCCCTCTTCTGTACCAGCATATATTAGTTGGCAACAGCGCCCTCAATCTGTGTCTGATACATCTCAAGTGTCTCATCCACATCTGCACCGCCTACAATTGCCTGAACCACCTCTGTCATAATATCCTCGATTGCATAGGTATCTTCTCCGTAATTTACAGCCGGAACCTCATTTGTCCACTCTGCAAAATCCTTAAAGATTTCCTGTCCGCCATAGAACTCAACACCCTTGTTGTAGTTTTCTGCCTCGCTGGAAGCTTTCAGTGTGCTGACAAGGTTAATGTCAACTGCAAGCTGGTTCATAAGATCCACATTAGATGCAAAGGTATCTTTCAGGAATGCTTTAGCTGCGTCCTCATGACCTACATTTTTCAGTACATACCAGCCGGCGCCGCCAATGGAAGATGCATTTTCAGAAGCTTCATTTTCTGCCATTCTCGGGAATGGAGCTACTGCCCATTTGCCGCTCTGATCCTCTGCGCCTAATACAGAAGGAGAAATCCAGCATCCTGTCGGTACAGAAGCAACTTCACCACTGTTAAATGCGCCTACGAACTGATCCCAGTCTGCAACCTGCTTGGAAATTCCGGAATCAACAATTTTTTTGTATGTGTTGATGGCATCCTTTAATGCCTGGTTATCTTTAATTGTCACGTTTCCTTCAGCGTCTGTATACCATGCGCCTGCGCTCTGAAGCATCATACGAATCTGTCCAAGGTCACTTGGATCAAGTGTCAGCATATATTTGCCTGTTTTTTCCTGAACTGCCTGGCCGATCTCAATGTATTTGTCCCAGGTAAGATCCTGCATATCCTCTGCTGTGTATCCGGCTTCTTCAATGTAGTCTGTGCGGTAGAAAACTGCCGCTACACCGGAATCGAAAGGAATTCCGTACATTTTTCCGTCAACCTGGTTTACACCTGTTTTATACTCTGCGAAATCATCCGGAGAAGCAATATCAGAGAGATCTGCGAACTCGTCCGGGTATGCGTTCAGGTATCCCTGGATTCTGTAGTCCTCGATCAGTACAATATCCGGAAGACCTTCATAAGAGCCGGAAGCAAGGCTTGTATTTAATTTTGCAACAATATCATCCTGAGCCATTGTTACAACATTCACTTCCACGTCAGGATTTGTTTCTGCATACATTTCTTTTGCAACATTTGCAGCCTTGATATTAAATGCCTCATCCCATGCCCAGATTGTAATCTCATCTGCTACTTTCTCTTCTGCACTTACAGTCGCAGTTGCTCCAAACAACATGGTTCCTGCAAGTAAAACCGCTGCCAGTCTTTTCAGTTTCATAATTTTTCCTCCTTAATCACGTTTGATCCACTGTTCTTTTGATGATGCTATCTTATCATAGTTTATTCAAAAACTTTTAATAGAATCTTCACCGGAATTTGGACTTTATTTGGATTTTTGGTTGCTGCAAATGTAAATTTGGATTATTTTTATAAATTGGGATTATTTTAAGATTGATCTCTATACATGAACAAATACAAAATTTTGAATAACAAAATCTGTAATATGCGAACATAAAGAAATTCTGGACTCTATATGCATCTCATAAAGACAAAATAATGAGGATTTATACACTTTTTCAAATTTCCTCAATTTTGTTTTCCTTCGTTTCTTCCCTGCCTGTCCTGATCTGTCTGCTTCTCATTCCTTCCATTTACAGATGAATTTCCGTTCTCACAGCTTTTATCCTGATTCTGGATCTGGGTTTCTCTGTGATTCCTTCCCTGTCTGTCCCGATCTGTCTGCTTCTCATTCCTTCCATTTCCAGATAAATTTCCGTTCTCACAGTTTTTATCCTGATTCTGGATCTGAGTTTCTCCGTGATTCCTTCCTAGGCTGTCCTGATCTGTCTGTCTATGCTTTCCGCCGGCTCCGGAAAAACTATCACTTTCATTTCCTGATAATTCTTCAATCATGTCCCATATCTCACGCATAGACATATTCTGCAGTTCCTCCGCAGTTATATCAGAGTCAAGCTCCCGCAGTTCCAGAAACGCCCTGTATCTTCCATGAGAAAGTCCTGCTTCGTGAGCTTGTTCCACTTCCTCAGAAGATGCGTAATAGCAATGAGTATTTTTCTGAGCTTCCGTGCAGGATTCTATATTAGATAAAATTTCTGTGGACTGTACTTCATTTTTTCCCGCAACGGATATAGTCATGATCTCATTGCGAGATAGTAAAGCTTCGACTTCTCTGTTTTCCATAATACGGTCAACTGCTTCTTTGTAATCCATAAACTTAATATCCAGCTCATCTGCCAGATTTTTTCCATCATCATTATAACCTTCCACGGAAACAATCCGGTCAAAACGGTTGACGCCCAGCTCCATTGATGGATTGATGTCGATGCTGATTTTTACCGTGGGAATAAAATAAAACTGCCTGCCTCCTAAAAACAAAAGAAGCAAACATGCAGCCACAGAAAGCACGCGTTTGTAATTCACAGCTTTTGTCTGCGTATATCCCCTTGTTTTATAAAAAATATACTCACTGGTACTGTGTTTCAAGCCATCCTCTGCCTGTACCTGGTCAAAAGCCTGTTTTATTTTTTCACGCATCTACATCACCTCCCAGCTTTTCCCGCAGCAGGTGCCTGGAACGAGTCATCAAAGTATAAACTGTATTTACATTCTTTTTTAAAAGTCTGCCAATTTCCGGTGCTGTATACCCTTCATAATAATGCAGATAAACAACATCCCTGTATTTTGAGGGAAGTGATAAAACGGCCTCCAAAACCTCCTTGTTTTCCTCCTGCATATCCGCAGCCTGCTCCAAAATCTCGTCCAGAGAAGTAATACGACTGCGGAAAAAGCTTTTCAGCAGATCTTTACAGGCATTAATGGTCACGCGGATGAATCATGCCTTTTCATGCTCTTTATTTTCAAACACAACAGAACTAAGGACATATTTTAAAAACACTGTTTGAAATATGTCCTCAGTATCCGCATAGTTTTTCAAATGTATCATACAGAGACGGCGTATCATATCCGAATATTCCTCCACCGCCCTGTTTACTTCCTGTTCATTCCGCATGAAAAATCACCTGTTATTTTTTGTTTCTGCCGCAGAAGCCTCTCCTTCCACCTGAGCTTTTTTTGCTGTGCGATTGTCACAGATTCCGTCATTATCGACATCTGTATAGTTTTGTCCGTTGCACCCTCTTCCACAACGGCAGTCCCTTGAATCTGTATTACAGTTGTCGCAGATTCCGTCATTATTGGTATCCATAAATCTTTTGCCATTTATGTTCTGGCAGAAATTCTCTTCTGCACATACACTGCGATTTCCGCAAATACCATCATTTCCGATATTTCTGTGGTGTCCGCCACCCCTGTGGCTTCCTGCAAAAGCCATAGCTGTTCCAATAAATAATACCATTCCTGCTGCAAAAATACCAAGCATTGTTTTTTTAATCTTTTTTTTCATAAATAAGTTCCTCCTTAATCTCATTATGGAATATTACCTGTTCATCTATAATACGATTAAAAAGGGAAAATCCATTCATTTCAGGATTGTTTATTTCACATAACATATTTCCACATAACAGAAAAACCCCGGAAACCTTACGGTTCCGGGGTAATCTTACGCTTGGACACAAAGTTATCTTACGATAACACTATATATAATTTATCTATTCTATTCGCAGTACACCTCGATTCCGCTACGCTTCATCTCGGTCGGGCATTCGCCCTGTAAGTCCTTCGTCAAATATCCTCATACGAGTAAACTCGCATCGGATATTTTCCTCGTCCCTACACTGCTCATTGCTTATCGAATATTACTCGATAACTGTAGCAACACGGCCTGATCCTACAGTACGTCCGCCTTCACGATATCAGACTGGCGTATTGCGGTGTGCAAATGATGATTTTTCGTGTGATTTGTGGGGGAAAGTCCGGATTTTCCACTGTATCCGTGTGGTTTTTGGGGATTTTGTTATCATGGTGTTATCACTGACTTATCTTTTATAAACGACAATTCCCTTATTATTAAATTTTCTTATTCCATCCCTTTCTTGCTGGAAAACTCTTACTTCATTAAAATTATCTCTTCCTCCAAGTTTAAAAGCACTGCTGGCAATATTCTTTGTATTTAATGGATTAGTTGTGGCATAAACATTTACTTTTTTTATATTATTATTTAAGCTCCTGACTTCATTAACAACGCACCTTACTAATTCAGGACTATCATATCTGTTAACATCATTAGTATTATTACGCGATATTAATAATGTCGGTATATTTTTCTTTATTTCCGGTAATTGGCTCAATGAAAGAGGATATGTATCAGAAATCATTACATTCACTTCATCTGTTTCATGCGAAAAATTTGATTTACTTACTGAAATGGTATCATTTTCTTTTTTATCAAACTCTCCGCAATTATATTTATCGAACGTATCATTCAGCACCAGTTTAAATTGCATATATATCGGCACCTGAATAAGGTTACATTCCGAGTACCCCAATATCTTTGAACATATCCGATACCACCCATATCTGTACTGTTTATAATAGTTTCCTTTATTAAACATATATGTTTTATTCCACTTTCTAATTATAAACAATACTACTATTAAAAAGAAAACACCAATTGCCCAATCTCCACCTTTCCAGGCAAAGTAAAAAATATAATCACATATTTTTTGTGACGCTTCCAGCTTAGGCGGGGTCTTTATTAACTCTGTAATTTTAAATATTCTCGGAGCAAAGAACACACCAACAAGCAACAGAAGTTGTAATATTGGTCTGATATTATTTTTTATCCTTTCATAAATTGATTTCATTCCATTTTACCTCACATATTTTTTTCGGGCAAAGCTTTCCTTTTTGCATTCTCCATATGCTGAATGCTTTACGTCCGGCAATGATATGATATTGTACCCCTTTAGGATCTTCTTTACCAATACGTTTCCAATTTTTTAAATCTATAATTGAATAATGTGGTATATCTTCCGGATGTGTATGCCATTCCCCCCAATATGCATACACACCATTATTTTCATTATACAATTTTTCAAAATATTTTAAATGCCCTTCATCTTTTCTGGTATATCTGGTTCTGGTACATATATCATTTTTTAATGGTTTAGATATATACTCAAGAATTATATTTTCATTATTCAGATTTTCCCGTCCGACTATAATTCCACCTTTCTCTGGATCATAATCATTCTTCTGGATCTGACTATATATTTCTTCCAATATTTGATCGCATATCTTTATTTTTCTGTTTTTACTTTCCGTTACAATCATTACATACACCACAATTAATATTTACAAATTGCTTACCAGTCAATATTTTAATCTGTTCCTGTTGTCGCAAATATCGGCCAGATGTTTCCAGATTATGTTTTTCCAGATAGTCACTATCTCCTTTTAAAGATATCAGTAAATTGTCATCGAGGTTTTCTTCAAAAATATTTTTGACCATCTTTAAACAAAGTAACATTGTTTTTAGTGAAACCAAATTTCCATATGGCACGTAAGTCTTTCCACACCCTCCCGCACTTTCCGTTATAATCTGTCCCCTCATGCAGTACGATGTTTTGTCATATAGTTCTCCTGTTTCTTCATCCCGGTCAAAAAAACACTCATAACATCCACAATTTCCATATTTTATATATGCAGCATGATTTCCAATACCATATACTTCATTCCACAAATAAACAACCGGCACTTTGATTTTGTTATTTTGTATCCATGAATTAATCCAACGATTTAAATTATGATTTCCTGCCGCTGAGATAATCAGATTATAGTCTTCAAAATTAATATCTTCTTCTGTAATTGCATCTTCAATTCTTTCCGCCAACGTCGTTATCTTTACTTCCGGAATATTTTTTTGTATATATGTGTTCAAAGCTTCGCACTTGTAACGATTAACATATTCCATTCCCAACACATGCCTGAATATATTTTCTTCCGTCAACTTCTCATAATCAACAATAGTAAGATCCTCATATCCTGCTTTTGCGAGCTCGCATATAACATGTCCACCAATCGAACCGCAGCCTATTATAAGTATTCTGTTTTTATAGTTTTCGCTGTCCTGTTCTGTTACACGCTTCATCAAAAACTTTTTATCAGCTCTTTCCATAAGCAACGGCTGCAGTTCTTCTACTTTTTCCAGAGAAGTCTCTTTTAACATGCCACCTTTTATATACATTCCTACAAGATGTGTCTGTCCTGATGGCTGATGAATTTCAAACACAACAATTCTATCTTGTCGAGAACGTGGCATAATTGAAGCAAGTTCTCCCTCCGGCACAAAATGTAAAAGAGCATTCAAATAATCTATCGACAGTTTTTTTCTTATGTCCGGTGGAAAAATATATTTTTTAGAATATATTACAAAATATGCTATATTCATGACCGGCGTTTTTTCCAGATTCCAACGTTTTAAACTTTCAACATTTTCTCCAATATAAATCGGTGCTTTTTTGCATCTCTTTATATACTCTATCTGTTTTTCTTTTTTCCTTTTGGAACTTTTTTTAATGCCCCCTTTTACGATACGATTTTTTCTATCTGTTTCCACTGCCAAATGTGCAATTCTGCAATCTTTCAGTTGAGCCCAGTATAATTCAAATTCATTTATAAAATCGTTTTTATTTTCTCCAGAAAAACCTTGTTTCAAAATTGTCTGTGCACGCAATAATGATTGCATCATAATTCCAGGTAAATTCTGATCTATCAAAATACCTTCCGTTTCAAACAAACACAGTTTTCCTTTATTATCTATATGCGGCATATAAACAAGTTCATTATAATCTGCAACATATATATCCACTAAATCTCTATACCATTTTTCCGGAACTGCTATATATACAACAAACGATTCTCTTTCATTTATTACCAGTTCTCCCTGCAAAACTGTCTGATAGACATTTTCAAATAATTTAGCCTCTTTTATAATGCTTACATTTTTTATAACATCACTTTCCTGTAAGATTCGTTTGAGTTCTTCTGGTGAAAACATCTTAATCTACTCCTGATGCACTTGTTGAAGGTATAAAATTCATTTGTTTTTTGGCTGCATTTTTCTTTTCCGGAATCGGGAAATCATCTCCAAAAATTTTACTCAACATCTTACACTGTTCCACTTCATCTGTTTCACTTTTTACAGCTTCCAGATCATCAACCAAATCATCAATCTTTTCTTTAAAATCTGTCATATAATTATCTGACATCTTTCTGAAGAGATTAACATCGGATTCAAAGTTCAATGAAGAAGGCAAATTGTATTCTATAGTATATATTAATCGTCCATTTTCATTCACTTCTTTAAACACAAACAGCTTTTGAATTTCTTTTGCAAAACTAATCACAGCCTGTAAATCATCATAACAATATTTTTCTTCTATATAATCATATTTTTTTGAAGCTTCAAAATGATCTACAGCAATTAACGTAATTGCTATGCTTGGTGGTTCTGCATTTCCCGAACTACTGAATTTCTTATTTTTCCAACGTTTTATATATCTTACTACTCTGCGAAATTGTTCGCGATCTTCTTTGTTATCATCACCTTTATATTTATCATTAACATATTCTACAAGCCCGACCGGATCAGATTTCTCCCAGCATGTTTCTTCTGAATCCCTGTTTTTTCCACGTGCAAGATATAACTGACTGTCAGAATCATCTTTGTCTTCATAAACGTAAGTAACTAAATCCACATGATATGCAGCTTCGCCATCTTTCTTGTATGTTACTGTCACACATGGTTTTTTTATTTTTGCGCCATACTCAGTATGATTTTTTAACAGATCTCTTATTTTCTCTTTCAGGTCCATTGGTTCATAATCATCACGATTAACATGAAAACGTAAACCTACATCTATATCATATTCTTTATCCAGTGGTTCAACCCCCAGATGCATACTATAACTTCCCTGATTGTACTCATCAAATGCAGGCATATCGTCATCATTTCTTAATATACCTAATAAAATATCTCTTTTTTCTTTCAGTTCACTTTTAACGTCATAATCCATTTTTATTACTTTGTTAAATTCTTTAAAATATGTCTGCAAACTCATTTTCCGCGCTCCTTCCTTAGCACTCTCTTTTGTTGAGTGCTGATAATTATCAATATATCATTCTTTTCCGATTAAAACAAGTTACACTAATCACTGAAATTTTTTTTCAAATCTCCAAGCTATATTGTTCATTCTGCAAATAATCCTCCAGTTGATGCAATTTATCTTCTCGGAATTCTTCATCTTTTTTCATTTTCTTTATTGTGCATTCCCACACAATTACTACTTTGACTTTTTTACGCATCAATTCTTTTCGAACATATTCATCCCTCTTTATATTTGCGTCAAACTTTTTCTGCCAGAATTCTACCCTTGATTTTGGCATGTAAGCATATTTGCATCCCTCGTGCCTGTGCCAGAAACACCCATGTACAAAAATTGCTGTATTGTATTTTCTCATGTATATATCCGGATGCCCCGGCACACTTTTTGAATTCACGCCATATCTGTAACCTCTGGCAAACAATAATTTTCTCAGATATATTTCCGGCTTCGTATTCTTGGAATGTATCGCTGCCATATTTTTGCTACGTTCTTCTGGACTCTTGATGTCCATATTATCCCTCGATTTCCTGTATATACTTCACAAAACGTGCAATGGTCCAGATTCTGTCCCGTCTGTCTTTCGGATAAGATACAATATATGGTTCCGGAACTACTAATACTACATTTTCAGCCTGCATCTCATCCATCTGTGCTCCTGAGATTCCCTGTTGTAACGTACAAAGATATTTGGGTGAATCTTTTAATCTGTTCGCCTCATTCAAGACCTGTCTCCAACGATCTTTACATGTAGTTTTAGCTGCAAGCGTTACCAGTTTCTGAATATCAAAACTGCTGTTATGGTATGCCTCTCCTGAAGGAAATATAAAATCTGGTTTCTTGTTTCCTTCTGTCACCGCCTGAGCTGAATACTGAATGGCATTTCCATCAAATATCGCAGCAAGATGATGTTCAAGACTTTTTCCTGCTCTGCTCTTTCTTCTGTTCAAGACCATATTTGCAACTTTTACAAATTCATCCACATCTGAAAATCCCTTAGTTATAATGTCTCCATATCTTGCATACTCCAGAGCACGAAACAGCGTATACTCCATATTAGTCCAGTCAATTATTTTCCTGTCCGGATTTGTCTGTATATATTCAATATGATCATAAGCTCTGTCCTGTATATATCTTGCAGTAGCTGACATTTCTTCTGACGTTGGAAAATCCACCTCAAGATTTGCTATAAATTCCTGAATTGCTATTTGTTCCTGTGCTTCTGCCCGGACATTTTCAACATTTATCAAACTGTTTGTTTCTGTCGGACTGATGCCAAACGCATTAAGAAATTCCTCAATTTCCTCTTCTGTATCCAAGAAATATCCACTGTAGTTTTCTTCTGCCTGTTTTGTAAAAACAAACAACGAACCTGTCTGATTTATATGCAGGAACGGAAATCCTCGTCCAAATCTTGTTATTCTAAGTTCGTTTTTACTTGCATAATAAGTAAAACAGCTTTCCGTTTCAAAATCATTCTGCCATTTTATTTTTACAGTCCTTTTAGGTATTCCCTCCTGTTCAAGCTGTTCTCTGGAGAACAACATTTCCATCGCAGTTTTTGAAATCAGGATTCCCGACTGATGAGCACCGGTCGCACCTGTATCATTTGCCGAAAGAAATTTGCAAAAGCTTTTTTCACTGTTTAACACTGATGTTATCGCAATTTCCGCATAGCCTACTGACATTTAAATCACCTTCCTCTGTATATCCTGTTCTTTCTCATTATCCATTGTTTCAATGTTGTTAACTATCAGTTTTGCAACTTCTCCCATTAATGGAACGACTACAGAGTTTCCAAATTGCTTATATGCCTGTGTATCCGAAACAGGAATCTTAAATGTATCCGGGAATCCCTGCAATCTTGCACATTCTCTCGGAGTCAACCTTCTCGGATTCTTTCCTTCCTGTGCAATAAGCACTTCCGATCCATCTTTGTAATACCTAGCACTCAATGTCCGGGACACTCCATCCAAAGGTGCTATTCCATATCCAAACCCATTACCGGCTGCCCGATGCTTTGCTGCGTAATTCTGCAGATATGTCCACAATTTATCAGACAATGTGTATTTATCTGCAACCTCTTCATCAAGAATATCTCTCATAACAGGTTTTGGAACATGTGGTGTAAGATTAAACTCAAAATCAATTTTATCTCCATAGCGTTCTCTGTCAAATCCTACAATTAATATTCTCTCTCTGTGCTGAGGAACATAATTCTGTCCATCCAGAACTTTATAGAAAATTTCATAGTCCAACTCTTCCAGTGACTCTCTGATTACCTGAAAAGTTCTTCCTTTATCATGGCTGCATAAATTTTTAACATTTTCAAGCATAAATGCTTTTGGTCTTTTTTCTTTCAATATCCTGCAGACATCAAAAAACAATGTGCCCTGTGTTTTATCCTCAAATCCAGTAGCTCTTCCCATACTGTTTTTCTTTGATACCCCGGCTATTGAAAAAGGCTGACACGGAAATCCGGCAACCAGAATGTCATGATCCGGAATATCTGCAGCATTAACTTTTGTAATATCCCCTTCCGGCTGTTCTCCAAAATTTGCAAAATAGGTCTGCTGACTGTATTTGTTCCATTCACTCGAATAAACACATTGACCGCCGGCCCGGTCAAATGCAATACGCATACCACCAATCCCGGCAAAAAGATCAATAAATGTAAATTTTTTCTCTTTTCCTGTATTCTTCTTCTTTTTTACATCACTCATATAATATGCTACTGCTTCTCTAACACAGTCCTGCATACTCAGTTCATTCTTTTCTGAATAAGAATTCAATTCATTATATAACTCATCGTCTACTCTTATATGTACCTGTCTCATTCTCATCACTCCTGGGAATATATTTATACCTGTTTTTTCCCTATTATACTCTAATGCAATTTAAAAAGCAAGCGAAAATACGAACATACTTTCGTTTGCTTTTTCCCTTTTATTGATTATCCACTACTATGAATATATAATTTTCATAACACTTTCTTCTGCAATATTCTTAATATTATTCATCCTCCTCACCCATTCCATCTGTTTCTGCCTCTTTAGTTCTTCCGTCACTCCCCACTGTTCAGCCATCTGTTCTACCAACATCTCAACTTTTTCTCTTACTTCTTTATCAACCTGATTCAGATGTTCCGTCAATTTCCCGGTCAGTACCAAATACTGATACCTTGCACTCCGGTGCTCCTTCAGAAACTGTTTTCGCATTATTCCATACTTCCCATATGTAGGTTCTTCCTCATTGATTTCCAAATCTGGCAGATAATAATCTCCATGCAGTGTGTAGTTCAGTCCGTTCTTTTCATCATAAATCTGTTTCTTCATATTCTTACAACTCCATTCCTCTGTACTTTGCTTTATTCTTCTTAATTTTTGCATTGTGTTCTTCACTTCGTTCTCTTGCCCATTGTATACGGTCACCTATTTTTTTCGGCATCTGCTCTTTCTGTTTTTTCGCTTCAAGTTCCGTCTGCATCCGGATATCGTCCTGCACCAGTCGTTCTACCATATCTTTCCCCAACATGCGTAAAAGTCGGTTATACCTGTCTGCAATTCCCTGCAGTATTTCTTTCTCACCAGACAATTTCTGATAATCTTTCTGAACTTCTGCCAGTTCCTTTTTTGTTTTTTCATGCTCTTGCTTTTTCTTCTGAAACTTACTTTTCCAACTATCTCTTTCTCTTGTGAGTTCTTTCACCAGTGCAGCCATCGCACCGATTTTGTTTTTCATTTCAATGAATAATGGTTTTATTTTCTTATCCCGGTAAGTTACCGCACGTTCCAATGCTGTAGCTTCCGGCAGAAATGTTTTGATCATTCCATATTCTTTTATTTCCTTACTGACATTATCCATCACTGGTTGCAGGAATTCTCTTCTGTCTTCCAGTTTTTTCAATTCCGTTTCTGCTTTCTCCGCACGTTTTTCCGCTATCTCTTTATCTTTCTGGAACTGAATTTTTTCTTCTTCCAGTAGCTTAATATCTGCCCTTGCTTCTACAATCTGAGAAGTCAATCCTTCATTCTCCACTGTCAGATTTTCTTTTTCCTGTTCCAATTCCTGCACTTCCTTTTTGCGTTCTTTTTTCTTGAAATTGTAAACATCCAGATGTTCTTCATGTGTGCCTTTCTGTTCCCACTCAATTCCATGCTGTTTTGCAATTTCAGCCAGCACTTCCTTTTCATGATTTATCCACTGATTCAGTTCTGTATCATGCTTATTTCCACCTTGAAATCCAAGACTTTTCAATGCCTGCTTCAGTGAAACTCTGGTATCCATTCCTTTTCCCTTCCAGTTGGTCACATAAGGAACAAAGTCAATATGCAGATG
>UMFG01034980.1_pt1 | contig 21250 bp, 4 predicted proteins | sample 1964961 | NCBI WGS metagenome assembly UMFG01 (sample SAMEA4836041, study PRJEB28245) | human gut metagenome | biome: gut microbiome; material: fecal sample | place: Denmark | collected 2008
CTATCTGGCACATTGCTGCACTTTCCTTTGAAGAGGAATTCAGCGTACAATTCAAGCATGTACCATATCCGAAAGGATCCGCTGACATTGCTGCAGCTCTGGCAGGCAAGCACATCGATGCAACCCTGGCTGACCCGTCTGTATTCAAGAGCCAGGTAGACGCAGGCAACCTGAAGATTCTTGCTGTTATGGCTGATACCCGCAGCGTAATCTATCCGGATGTTCCGACATTCAAAGAGCTGGGCCACAACATGACCGTTCGCGCTTGGGCAGCACTGGTTGCTCCTAAGGATACTCCGAAAGAAAAGCTGGAAGCTCTGCGCGCTGCTGCTAAAAAGGTTTGCGAATCCAAGGAATTCAAGGATTATTTCATGAAACAGGGTATCGACCCGACTTGCATTATCGGTGCCGATGCTGATGAGATGATGGCTGAAGACCATGCAATGTATGAAAAATTCCTAAAGAAAGCAAAATAAAATCGCTGTAAGGCGTAAATGAAAATGCCGACGCTGTAACCCGGAAGGTTGCGGACGTCGGCGTTTTTGATTGTTGGTGAGCTTTTGTTGAATAATAAACTAAATATACTATTTTATAAAAGAGAATACTTCAAATAATAATCCTTGACAAAGCTTCAGGTAGGTGCTAAACTGAATTTAGTACTAAAACGAGATATATCACAAATAAAGCATTTTCAATAAATGCACTGCTTTTGCTAAAAGAAGTAAATTTCAGCTTTTGCCTATCTCGAATATAATAGAATATAAGCCTAGTCTGGAAGCTTTGTACCATGCGGATGAATGCTTTGCAGGGAAGTTTGATGAAATTTCAACGCTGTTCCGCAACTGTAAAAAAGAGTCACTGCATTATTAGAAAAAACTAACATCTTACAAAGGAATGCAGAGATGATGACATTAAGCTAGGGTACTGACAGACAGGTGTTTAGTAAAGGTCTACAAGAACGGACTTTATTAATTATTGGTAGTAGGTTGGCTATAATAAATAAAGTATTCTTTTTGCTTGATCTTGTGCTGAACAGAAACGGATATAGCACAGCTTAAGTTAAATTAAGCTGTGTTTTTTATTTTATAACTGTTAAGGACAAGCAAAAAGCGCTTCAGGCAGTGCTGCCGCAAAATCATTGCCGTGAGGGCAGTGACTGCATATTTTGTTATGAGGTCACAAACTGTATTGATGAGTAGCAGTTTGCGGAGTTTTCATATATATTTGTACGGAGCTTTTCTCTGTATAAAGGAGTCAGCAGAAACAGTGGTTGTTTCTGTTCGTTCCTTGCTTTTTGATAAGGGGGAATATATCATGAAGCTAAGTCAAAAAAAGTGGAAGTCACTTATTTCAGGTGTTCTTCTCGCAGCCAGTGCATCGAGTTTTCTCATAGCACCAGTATATGCCGCTGATTATAGCAAGCCTCTCATAGGCACGCTAAAAAAGGACAGCGAGATACTGAGTCCCGATGGTAATACCGTAACAGAAAATGACGGTAAAATTATCTATGATTTCCAAGGAAAGGACCATACCTTTACTATTACCAATAAGGATGGTATTACTGCCCGCAAAGACAGCGTTTATAATAACGTAGGCGCAGACGGCAGCTATGGCACCATTCACATTAATCAGACTAACACTAAGAGAAATGCTTATGTAGGTGTGAATGGCTTTATTGCTAATAAAGGCACTGTTATTGTCAACAGTAATCTGGATATCACTGCAGCCTCGGAATATTCTTCTGTTGGTATTGCGGCAGCCAATAAGGGCAACCTGATTATCAACGGCAACGTAAAGATGCGTAAGGATGATGCAGAAAATCCTTGGGGCATAATTACCAAGAATGTTCACGGTAACGTAGGCCCCGGCGGTGCAACCAGCATGGGTGGCGATGAAAACTATACGGGCGCCCGTTGGCAGCCTGCAGGTATTTCCGTTGACTATACCCGCGGTGATGTCACTGTCAACGGTAATGTGGATCTTGCTGTACGCGGTACAGCTGTAAGAACCGATGTTTATCAGGCTGACGGTGATGTACCGGCTTATGATTTGGGAACTATTTCTTTGCTGGGTAATTCTATCCGTATCGACACACCGTACAGAGAAGAAAACTTTGTTGAAGGCTTCGGCAAATTTATCGAACCGTATTATGCTCTGGCAAGCTACGGCGGCACGATTAACGTCAATGTAAAGAATCAGGAAGCACAAAACGGCAAGGTAGAAATGGTCGGCAACGTGCTGGCAATGAAGTCCTCTGATGAGGCTGGAAAGGCTATGGTTTATCAAAACGGTCGCCTTAACATCGGCCTGACCACGCAGGATTCCTCCTGGAAGGGTGTAATTGACAATGCTGGTACAGCAAAAGCCGGTGAAGTAAATCTGTGGTTGCAGAACGGCGCGCAATGGATTTACGAAAACGCATCCCGTAAGGACGGCCTTGATGCAAGTAATCTTGCTGATTACAGCAGACCGTACTATGAAAAATATGACGGCATTTCTCATCTGAGCAGTCTTGTCGGCGGTAAGGATAAAGCATCTGCCGGTATTATTAAGGTAAATGATAGCGATCCTATCCATATTGCTAATGCCGAAGGTGTTACCAAGGTATGGTATGAGCATGATGATGCTACACCGGGTAACATTATCGGCGGTGATGTTAAGGTTCTTAATGCCAAGACCGGCACAGAAATGATGCTTTACACCGGTAACAACGGCATCAGCAAGGGCTTTGCCGAAGGTGATACAGCTGCAGAGAAAAATAATGTCAGCGAAGTATTGAATTCTCTGGCACACAAGCTGTGGTATATGGCAGGCGACAGCAACCTTGCAGGCAGCGTATCTATTGCCGAAGGTCTTACTGCTTCCTCCGTAACTATGAAGACCGGCAACATTACCTTTGCCGAGGGTGGGCAGGGCTTCTATGACTATACTCCTGAGAAAGACGATAAGACCTATGCAACCGGCCCGATTGTAAAATCCGAAAACATCGGTGAAACACGCGAAAGCGATATCAACGGAGTAGTTTCCGTTAATGTTACCGAAGCTCAGGATGGGGTGTCCGGTAATGCTCCCAGTGCTATGTATGCAGCAGGCGAGGCAGAAGGTCCGCTTGTTGTTGATTTACAGGGCCATACCTTGAAGCTCAATGCCAACAATCAAACTGCTAATTATGTGTCTGCGGTTTATGTTGATGAAAACAAGAGCATGGAGATTAAGGATTCCAAAGGGAATGGCGTGCTGAAGGTTTCCGCCGGTCTTGGTGCTGATGGCAATGCTGATACTAAGGCTAAGTATGTCTATGGCATTCGCGTAGGCGAGGGTGGCAGCTTTACTGCAGACACTGATGTTGTGGTAGATGGAGTTAAATCTAGTGCTACTCAGCGTGCTTATGGTGTATATGTAAGTACCAAAGGCAATGTTGTATTCGAAAAAGATCTGACCATCAAGAATGTTCAGACCGGCAACAAGGTTGGACCGAACACGGCCGGTATTTATGCAGACAGTTCTTCAAGTGCAGATGCGCCTATTAATATAACTGTTAAAGGCAATCTTAATATTGAAAACGTATTGGGCAGTGCAATCCGTGCATTGAATACTTCAACTATATCTACTGCCGGTGCAACTATTAAAGCTGCCGATATGTCTAACGGTACGGATTATAGCCAATATTATGCTTTGCAGGCCAACAAGGGTATCATTAACCTGAATACAGGTGAAGGCATTACTGCCGGAATTTTGGACGTTACCGGTGACATGAAGGTAACTGATAATAAAGCTTCTGTTATCAATGTCAACATGACCAAGGGTTCTCAATGGACAGGCGCGGTAAGCAATATTCCAGGCAGCACTTATAATGCACCGACCGGACAGTTTAATCTGACAATGGCCAAAGGTTCTGTATGGAATCATGAAACCGGTCGTTCGGTAGATACGCTGAAGACAACTTTTGCCGGCAGCAATGTTTCTAAGCTGGATGGTTCAGGTGTAATTTACCAAAATTCCGACAAGGGTATTACCGTATATGATTATAGCGGTGACACCACTGTTGTTTACGGCCATGATGCCGATAATCCGCAGAACATCACCGGGGGTGACTTCACTGTCAAGACAGCAGATGATGGCTCGAAGATTACTTTGGTAACCGATAGCCAAGGCATTAATGCCGGCTTTGAAGCTAGTGATACTGCAACAGAAAAGAATAATGTTAAGGAAGTGCTGAATAAGCTGGCTAATAAGCTGTTCTACACCGGTTATAAAGATGCAAATCTAGACGGCGTAGTGAAGATTGCCGATGGTCTGACAGCGTCTAGTGTAAGTGCTATTGTAAAAGCCTCTGGCGATATTACCTTCTCTGACGGTAGCAACGGAACGAAAAAAGCAGGACAGGGCTTCTATGACTATACTCCGGAAGAAGATAAGCCTGATTACAAGACTGGTGCTATTACTAAGTCGGAAAATATCAGTCTGAACCGCGAGGTAGACGATAAGGGTGTTGCACATATTAATGTAACTGAATCGAATGCCGGTAATAATAAATTTGCCAGCGCTCTTTACGCAGGTGAAGAAACCTATCCGTCTAAACCGATGACTGTAAATATGTCCGGTAAAGGTCTGGCTTTGAATGTTGCACAAACTGGCGGACAGGCAGCGGCTATTTACGCAGGCGCTAATACTTATATCAAGGTTATTAATCCGTCCGCAGAGCAAAAGCTTTCTATTACAGCTAATAATACGGATACCAGAGGCTCTCATGGCGTTTACGCTGACGGTAATGCACATCTGAATATTTCCGGTCCGGTAGAAATTACCGATATTGTTACGAAGGGTGATTCCGCAACCGGTATTAATATCCAGGGGCAGAAGAGCGAGATTAATATTGATGGCCCGCTGACAATCAGCAATGTCAAGGGCATTAGAGAACGTGGCGCAGGTATGAATGCTTCCGGTATTCAGGTAACAGGTGACACTTCCACTGTAACTGTCAGCGGTCCGGTAGATATTTCCGGTGTACGCGGCAGCGGCATTAGGCTGACTGGTAAGGATACCAAGGTATCTGTCGGCGGCGGCACCATTACTGCAGCTGAAGACAGCGATAAGTCGCATAATTTCTATGCAGTCCGCGTAGATAAAGGCACGCTGGACATCAACATGAAGGACGGCGCTGCAGGCGATACGACCACCAAGATTACCGGTGATATGTACGCAACCGGCCAATATGGCAAGAAGGTTGTAGAATACACCGGTGGCGAGCTGATTAACTGGAATGATGCAGGCGTCCTCAACGTGGCTTTGACCGATAAGGATTCCTTCTGGAAGGGTGTTGCAGCCTATGATATGTATAATTCCGACTATGGCAGCGGCGGCAACACTATGCATGATATCGGCCAGTTCAACCTGTATCTGCAAAACGGTGCAACTTGGACCAACGAACAGCAATCGCATGTGACAACTACAACCATAGCGTCCAAAAATCCTGTATGGACAGGCAGCACGCTGGCAACACTGCATGGCGGCAAGGATGCAGATAACGCAGGCCTGATTTACCAAAAGGATAACAATCCTATTTCTGTTGTAAATTATAGCGGTCATACCACTGTATTCTATGATCATGATGCTGCTGATCCGACCAAGATTATTGGCGGCAGCTTCAATATTACCAATGCAGCAGAAGGTTCTGCTATCACCTTTATCACAGATAATAAGGGCATTACCTCCGGCTTTGCAGATGGCGATTCCGGCGATGCTAAGGATAAAGTAGCCAACGTACTGAACAACCTGGCAGGCAAGCTGTTCTACAAGAATTATACTGATGGTCATCTGGCCGGCGTAGTGAAGATTGCCGATGGTCTGACAGCTTCTTCCGCAGCACTGAAGACCGGCGATATTTCCTTCTCTACCGAAGAAACAGGTACCTTTACACCTGGCCAGGGCTACTATGATTATAAGACTAGCAAGCCAGGCAGCCAGATAGCCAAAGAATTTACTACGGCAATTACCGGCGACGCAGCTGCTGATACGGTTTACATAGAAAAAGGCGTATTGAAGGACGATGGTACCTATGTATTTACTGCAGACAGCACGAACATCACACCTGAAAAGCATTTGATTGCCGGTGGTGCATGGCTTCCGCAGATTAGTGCAGCTATTTCCGGTTCTGACGAAAACCATAATGTTACCATTGATATGAATGGTAACAAGCTGACTGTAGATACAACAACCGATACCCATACAACCGGTATCGCAGCTGTTGGCAAGGGTGTAGTCAACATCAATAATGCCGGTGCAATGTCTATCAGTGCTACAAGCACTACGAACGGACAGACAGGTGCGCTGTTCGTTAATGCCGGAGGAACGATTAATATTCACAATGCCGGTGCTGATAATGTACTTACCTTGCGTGCTAACAGCGCTGCTTCTGCAAATGCTGCAGTTATCAAGAGCATGAACGGTGTAAGCGGCGTTATGTCTGCTATCACTGTTGACGGTCTTGTTGATATTTTGGCTGATAAGAGCAATGCTTCCGGTGCCAACGAAGCAATCAGTGCAGTTGCTTCCAAGGTTGAGATTGGCGGTGGCGTCATCAAGGCTATTAATGGGGCTGAATATGCTATCAGTGCCTATGGCGAATTCGCTTCCAAGAACCGTGGACAGGTTAATGTGAATGTTAAGAAGGATGCCGAAGGCTCTATCATTGGTGCAGGCAACAATAATGTACAGATGGAAGGCAATGTAAATCTCGGCGGCGGCATGGATAGTGCCGGTGCAAGTGCAGATGTAAGCATTGGCCTGAATACTAAGGAATCCTTCTGGAAGGGTGATGTAAGCAATACTAACGGCAGCAGTGCAGGTATCGTTAACCTTTATATGGGCAATGGTGCATCCTGGACCGGCAATAACCTTTCCGGCAACACCGTGAATGCTAATCTGGATAATGCAACCTGGACCGGCTACAGCAACGGCAATGCTATGCACCTGAAGCTGGATAATTCTATCTGGAATGTAAATGGTGCCAGCAAGCTTGCCTCCTTCTCCGGTAATAATGGCAGCATTATTGTGGCAAACAATGCAGGCAACATCAATGTAGCTGAGTACAGCGGCAATACCAATGTTATTTATAACCATGATGCTGACAATCCGACGAATATTCTCGGCGGCAGCTTTACTATCGGTCAGGCTAATACCGGCTCCAATATCACGCTTATCACTGACAACCAGGGCATCACTAAAGGCTTTAACGCCTATGATAAGGCAGAAGACCAGAATACTGTTAATGAAGTTCTTAACAAGCTGGCACAGAAGCTCTTCTACACCGCTAATGATGGCAAGCTGGCAGGTACTGTCAAGATTGCTTCCGGCCTGACTGCTTCTTCCGCAGCTTTGAAGACCGGCGATATCAGCTTCTCAACCGATGCAACCGGCACCAAGACACCTGGTCAGGGCTTCTATGAATATACCGAAATGGACGATACTGTTATTACTGATCCGATTACCGGTAATCTTGATAAAAAGTATGTAAGTCTGGGAATTGAAACCGAAAAAGGCATTTACAACTTCACTAAGGATACAGTTATTAATGTAACTAAGGGTGATTACAGCTCCAACCTGAGTGCTATTGAATCCAGCGGCGGACCGATTACGATTAATGCCGACGGACACAGTTTGGACGTAGCCTACCATGTTCTTAAGGGCAGCAATGTTGCACGTGCGGTAGCTACCGGCCTCAGCTATGGAAAGTCCAAAGACATTACTATTAAGGCTAAGAGTCTGAAGCTCAGCACTGATACCACCGGCTTCAGGGCCCAGGGTGTTTATGCAACCGGCGGTAAGATTACCATTGATGCAGACACCACTATTTCTACATCTGCGCAGACAGAAAGCAATGGCATTTACAGCGGCAGCGGTGGCACTGTTACCATGAACGGCAACCTGGATATTCAAAAGGATAGCAAGGCAGCTAATTACATTGCGCTGAATTCTGACGATAATGGCATTATCAACGTCAATGTTAAGGATGGCAAGGCAGGTGCAGGCATTGTCAAGATTGATGGCGATGTCTACACCAAGTCTGCAGAAACCTATGATTATTGGGAGGATGAAACAACTTCTACATCTTCTACCGTTAATCTGGCATTGCAGGGCAAAGACAGCAGTTGGAACGGCCGCAGCCTCTACGAAGTTACTTCCGGTGATGACTCAACCAGCTATGGTACCTTTAATCTGTGGCTGACAGATGGTGCAACTTGGACAAACGAGAAGAACGGCAAAGAGGTTCCGAGCGGCTTTACCGGCAGCCATGTAACCAACTTTACCGGTGGTGCTGATGCAGCACATGCAGGCAACATCTTCCAAAAGGACAGCAAGAATCTGACTGTTGACAACTACAGCGGCAATACCAACATTTTCTACGCTCATACCGGCAACGGTGAAGCAGCTAGCGACTACGCAGCAGGCGACACCATTATCAAGCATGCGGAAAAGGATTCTGTAGTATCCCTGATTACCGATAACAGCGGCATTGCAATGGATAACGAATACAGCGTAGCTAATGTACTGAACGCATTGGCAGGCAAGCTGACCTACAGCAACTTTGTAACAGGTGAAAAGAACCTGACAGGCTATGCGAAGATTGCCGACGGTCTGACTGCAAGCAGCAAGGCTATGCAGACCGGCGATATCTCCTTCAGCAGCAAGGACGGCAAGGGCAGCTTAAAGGATGGCTCTATTACTCCGGGCATCACCTATCCGGAAACCCAGACTCCTGAAAGCAGCAAGCTCAACAACGCTATTACCGGTGATGCCAAGGCTGATTACAACTATAAGAAAAATGGCATTTTGAAGGCTGACGGTAAATACATCTTTACTCAGAATCCTTCTGCAATCGAAGTTAGCGAAGGTGCTGCAGTAGATGTAAACGGTAAAGATATTGAAATTGATACCACCAATGCTCTGCTGGAGCTGAAAGGTAAGGATGCAGGCATCAATGCAGTTGACGCAAACGTTAATATCAAGGGCGATACAAACATCAGCGGTGAAGCCGGTATTATTGCGAATAACAGCAATGTAACTATGGCTGGAGGCAGCAAAATTATCGGCAGAGGCGGTAAAGCAATTTCCGCACTCGGCGGCGGTAAGGTACGCATCGAAAGCAATCTCCCGCTGTACATAAGAGGCCTAATTTACGCTAGAAGCGGCCAGATTTATCTGAAGGGCGGCAACGGCAGCGATATTGAGGGCGACCTGGAAGCAAGCGATGGCGGCGAAGTAGATGTTAAGCTGAGCGGCGACGGAAATGTTCTGTGGGGTGCTTATAGGACTGACGAAAACAGCTGCGTTAAAGTATATATTGATGAGGGCGCAACCTGGAACCTTACCGATGGTGAGGATGAAACTAAGGCTGAGGGCAAATCCCTGCTGAGAATGGCCAAGGGTGTGGCAGCTCCGGAAACCGACCTGATTGTTAAGGGTGGTGCAACCGATAAGCAGAGCGGTTTCCTTAATATGACCAATAGAAGCAAGACTCTGGATATCGCTCATTACAGCGGTTGGGAAACCATTATCTATAACCATGACGGAGCAGGCGATAAGGTTACCGACTACAAGTCCGGCAATACTATTATCAGCAAGGCTGATAAGGATTCCGGCGTAATCCTGTCCACCGACAACAGCGGCATTAACATGACTGATAAGAAGGCTGTTGAAGCAGCGCTGGCAGCATTGGCACAGAAGGTTACCTACAAGGACCACGAAGCAAACGCTGCTAACCTGACCGGTAAGGTACAGATTGCAGAAGGCCTGACATCCTCCAGCGCAAGCCAATATATCGGCAAGCTGCACTGGGATGCAAACGGCGTAGGCCAGTATGATAAGGACAGTGTTAACTGGAAGGAAATTTACAACGGCGATTACGAAACCCTGGTAATGAAGGGCGTAAGAAGCGCAGCAACTACCTCCATGCACAGCTGGCGCGACAACATGCAGGACACCTACACCGGTGCAGATCTGGCTGACGAGGACGGCATCTTTGTTAAGACTCTTGGCGGCAAGACGAGCTCCGATGTTAAGGGCGTTAAGGATGACAATACCTACCGCGGCGTACAGGTTGGCTATGACAAGGCTTTGGCAAACGGTTGGCATGCAGGCGTAGCCTTTGATTATCGCGACGGCGATTCCAACTACCTGCTGGGCGGCAAGGGTGACAACCAGCTCTACAGCTTAGGTGTATACGGCGTGAAGAGTTTTGATGACCAGTCATATCTGCGCGTAGCAGCTAAAGCAGGCCGCGTTGAAAACGAATACGACGTTTACAACGAAATCCGCAGCCTGAAGCTGCATGGCGATTATAAAGCCAACGCTTACGGCCTGACTATGGAATATGGCAAGACCTTCGGCAGCGAAGCAAGCTACTTCACTCCGAAAGCACAGCTGACCTGGTCTCAGGTAGGCAGCAAGGATTATACTGCTCATACTCCTAACGACAGCATGAGAATCGGTCAGGATTCTTACAGCAGCCTGGTAGCACGCTTCGGCGTTGAAGCAGGCGCTAAGAGCGAAAAAGGCCGTGTATACGTTGGCCTGTACGGTGCACATGAATTCAACGGCGATATCAGCGCAAGCTACTTCGCTAAGGACGGCGGCACCAAGAACACCAGCTTTGACGGCAAGGATACCTGGATGGAAATGAGCATTGGCGGCAGCTATGACCTGAGCGACAACTGCCATATCTATGCAGACTTTGCTAAGGACTTCGGTGGCGACTTCGAGCGTAAGTGGAAGGCAAGTGCAGGCCTGCGCTTCGAGTTCTAATCTTTTAACAGATTATTTCCCCTTCTTTTATAAACCGGCTGCGGCGCTATCAAGGCAGCGCTGCGGCAAAAGTAAAAATCATTAGAAAAGCGAAGCAGTTATCCGTTGTAATGCGGATGGCTGCTTTGCTTTTAAATATAATTAATAGAAGCAGTTTACAGATAATTTGCATGAGGTGTTACTGTGAGTTGATGTTTATGGCGTTATGCTTCTTGCAGTGATTTAATTCACAATATCTTCAAATTTCACTTGACGCAATAGATTGATTATGGTAAACTCTATATGATAAAAAATACCAATAACAGAAAAATGTAAGTAATACACCCCTGAGAAAAAACATTCTTTACAAAAGGAAAAAATTACTGTTGCTTTGTTATTAAATTATATAATTATAGACGATCAGGTGAGGATATTTTGCCGGATATCTTCTTAACAGGGAAGTCTGATGTGATTTCGACGCTGTTCCGCAACTGTGAAAGAGAGCTGCTTTGTCGTTAAGCTGTTGCTTAAACCTCTTACCAAGGGATAAAGTGGCAATGATCTTAAGCCAGGGTACTGACTGATTGTACATATTAAGGGTCTACGAGATTAGACGCACTTAATGAGAGGGAATTTTTGGGCATTTTGATTGCAAAATTTTCCTTTCGTTATTAGTGTGTGCTAATCTTTTTTGTTTTTTATAGATGAAAAAAATATTTTTAAGCAATCATATTGTAAGGAGTGAGTGAGAGTATGAGGAGTTATCAACAAAAAAGATGGCAGCTGCTTGCTGCCGGCGTTTTGATGTCAGTATGCACATCATGCTTTACCGTATCACCTGTCTGGGCTGCGGAATACACCAAGGGTCTTACCGGTAATGCTGAAAGTGATATGGCAATTATCGGCGGTGACGGTAATACAGTTGTACAAAACGGCAACACCGTTACCTATGATTTTCAGGGTAAGGACCACACCTTTACCGTAAAAAATAAGGATGCCATTATGACCGATAAGGATAATGATGGCTATGATTACGTTTTGAATAACGTTGACGGTGATGGCAATAAGGGTACGCTGCACTTATACCAGACCAACACCAGAAAAAATGATTTTGCAGGTGTAACCGGCCTGGCAGCAGGCGGCGGTAAGGTTGTAGTAAACAGTAATCTGGATATTACTGCTTATTCTGCCTATGCTTCTGTAGGTGTCGGCGCAGCAGGCGGCACTGAGCTGACTATCAACGGCAACGTGAAGATGCGCAAGGATGATCCCAACAGTCCTTGGGGTATTATTACTAAAAACGTTCACGGCAATATCGGTCCTGGCGGTGTAACCTCTATGGACCCGACGGACGTTAACTATACCGGTGCACGTTGGCAGCCTAGCGCTTTCAGCGTCGGCGGATATGACGCAAGCATTACTGTAAACGGTAATGTGGATGTTGCTGTACGCGGTACTGCGGTACAGACGAATACCTATTCAAAAACTGATGACAAAATGCTTGGCTGCAAGCTGTCAACCATCAGTCTGCTGGGCGACTCTATTAAAATAGAAACTCCGTCTGATGAAAGAAATGAGGATGGCAGCTTTAAGGAAGCATATTATGCTATGGCCAGCTACGGCGGTACCATTAACATCAACGTTGTTGATACCAATAACAGCAAGGATAAATATTCCCTTGAAAACGAAAATCTCGTAGCTGCCGAAGGCAAAACAACCAATATTATCGGCAACGTTATCGCTCTGAAGCGCTCTGAGCGTACCGATAAGCCTGACGTATATCAGGATGGCCGCGTTAATATCGGTTTGACCACTAAGGATTCTACCTGGAAGGGTGTTATTGATAACGCAGGCACCGACCATGCAGGCGAGGTTAATGTTTGGCTGAGCAACGGCGCACAGTGGACCCATGAAGCAACCTCCCGTGTAGACGGTCTGGATTACAGCCACATGCCGGCATACAGCAAGCCGAGCTATGATAATTTTGACGGCGTATCTTATGTTAATAGGCTTGTCGGCGGCCAAAAGTCTGCCAACAGCGGCTTTATTTACCAGAACAGTGATGTAAAGCTGAATATTGCAAATTACAGCGGCTACAATACCATCGTTTATAAGCACAATAATAAAGGCATGGAAAAGGCTGACTTCATCGGCGGTGATGTGACTATTCAGCATGCTAATGCCGGTGCTAATGTTACCATGGCAACCGATAATAAAAATATCGACCTTAAAAACGGTGATGAGGTTGAAGCAGTACTTAATGCTTTGGCAAGCAAGCTGACCTATAGCGGTTATGTAAATAACGAAAGAGATCTTTCCGGTACTGTTATGATTGCTTCCGGCCTGACTGCCTCCAGCATTACTGCCGAAGCTAAGGGTATGATTAAATTTAACGAGAAAACCGGTGAAGGCGGTTACACCAAGCCGCAGGAGGGCGAGCAGAATACTGCGGAAATCACCAGCGGCATGACCGGTACTTCTGCAGACAGCGATTATACCTCTGCCAATATCCGTCAGGAGGACGGCTCCTATAAATTTACTCAATCTACCAAAATTGACGTAGAGAACGGTACTGCTATCGATGCAGCTGCCGACATTACTGTTAAGGCAGCAGATACTGCTTTGACTCTGGATGCTAAACAGGGCATTGTTACCAACGGCAATACTGTAGACATTACTTCCCGCACTTTGCATCTGACCACAAAAGAGGATGCTATCGTTGCTGATGGTGGTAAGGTTATCAGCATGGGTATTACCAATATCAACAAGGATGCTGCCAGCGATAAGCCTGCGGCAGAGAATGCTGTTAAGGCAGCAAACGGCGCTGAGGTTACCTTGGGCAATGGCGTTATCAAGGGCAATATTATCAGTGACGCTTCCGTAGTTAACATCAATAAGGATAACATGGATGCCGACGGCAAATATAAAGAGGGCTCTTTAGAGGGCAATCTTACTGTTGCTAACGGCGGCAAAATCGACCTGACTGTTGCCGATGGCAAATTCCTGGGCAGCATTGTGAAGCCGGGTGCGGTAGCAGCGGCTGTCGGTGACGACGGCACTGTTAACCTGACTGTTGCTGACGGTGCGGTATGGACCGGCGCGCATAAAAATGCCGATGCCGAGCTGAACCTGACTCTTTCCGGTGCTTCTTGGAAGAATACCAATACAGACGTAACTTTTGTCAACAGCTTAAATGGTGGCAAGGGTGTTGTAAAATCTATTAAATATATCAATCCGAACGGCGGAAATAATGAAGAAGTAGAAATTCCCGTCAACGGCTTTATCAGCATGGCTCCCGATGCCGGTGCTGTTACCGTAGGCAGCTTCGGCGGTACTCATATCGTAAGCTATGACCATGATAATGCAGGTACCGATGTAAGCGATTACAAGGGCGGTAACTTCACTGTTGAAAAAGCAGATAAGGGTTCTATGCTGATTGCGGCAACAAGCAGCAAGAACATCAAGACTAATGACCAGGACGCTGTAGAAGCAGCCTTCAAGGCGTTGAGCCAGAAGATTTACTACGGCAATGCCGGCGTTGATGAAAACCTGACCGGTAAGACTATGATCAGCTCCGGTCTGACATCCTCCAGTATTTCCCGTTGGCTCGGCGATATGAAATTTAACAGTGCTAACGGTGGCGTAGGCAGCTTTGTCGGCGGCAGCGGTATCAATATTACCGGCGATTACGAAACCGCACTGATGAAGGGCGCAAGAGCGGCAACCACCAGCGCTATGCTTTCTTGGCGCGATAATGCTGCTAACGTAATTTATCGTGGCGATCTGCTGCGTGCACATATGGAGAGTGACGGCATCTGGGCTAAGACCTACGGCGGCAAGGATACCTACAATGCGAATGCGGTTGATTTGAGCAACAGCTATTGGGGTGCACAGGTAGGCTTTGACCGTATGTATGACCATGGCTGGATTGCCGGCGCTGCTATTGATTACCAGAAGGGCAGCTCCAGCTACAACTATACCGATGACGATTTCGGCAATATCGGCGGCAATACCGGTGACAACAAGCTGTACAGCTTTGGCTTGTATGCTTCCAAGGACCTGGGCGACGGCGCACATCTGGACTTTGCAGCTAAGGCCGGCAGCGTACGCAACGAGTTCAGCGTACACAACGGCATCGGCACCGAGCTGAACGGTACCTACAGAAACCGTGGCTACAGTGCTACAGCAAGTCTGGCAAAACGTATCGGTACAGATAAGAGCTATCTGGAGCCTCAGGCACAGCTGACCTGGGCACATCTGGGCGGCAGAAACTTTGCTGCCGTAACCGACGGCGGTGAAGTTCTGGACGTTAACCAGGGCAACTACAACAGCTTGGTTGGTCGTCTGGGCTTAGAACTCGGCAAAACCGGTCGCCTGGGCTCTATTTATGCACGCTTCGGTTTGGCGCATGAGTTCTCCGGCGATATTACCGGCAGCTACAGCGCAGAGGACGGCGGCAGCAAGACTACCTCTGTAGAAACTAAGGGTACCTGGGCTGAAATGAGCCTTGGCACTACCTTGAATATTAAACCCAACGCAAGCGCATACTTTGATGTTTCCCGCAGCTACGGTGCAGATTACGAGCATGACTGGAAGTTCAGCGGCGGCCTGCGCTTTGCACTTGACCGTCTGCCGAAGCATGAGCAGGAAATTGCCGGTCAGGCAGAGGCTGAACAGTTCATTGCAGGTGAAACCGCAGTAGTACAGGAAAATGCGGCTGCTAACGTAAAAACCGACGCTATGCCGGGCTTTGCGGCAGAAGAGCAGACTCTCAACGCTCAGCCTGCAGTACCGGAAGCGGAAGAAACTACTGCTGTTGCAGAGCATTCCGAGCCGAAATATGTTGAAACCGTAACTACCTATGATGCACCGGAGCCGACCGCAGCAGACTTTGACGAAATGAGCTTTGAGCTGGCACCTATCGTTGTTACCGCTTCCCGTATGGAGGAATCCATACTTAAGGCTAAGGCAGATATGAGCGTTGTCGGCCGTGAAGAAATCGAGCAGATGCACATGGACAACGTGGAAGAGGTTCTGCGTACCGTTCCGGGCGTACAGTTCCTGGATTACGGCTCCAACGGCTTGAATGCTAACGTAAGCGGTATCCGCATCAACGGCAGCAAGGACGTTGTTATCTTGGTTGACGGCGTGCGTGTTAACGACTTCAAGGGCGCAGGCAGCAGCGGTTATATGTTTGCCGCACTCATGAACAATATGGATAACATCGAGCGCGTCGAGGTAATGCGCGGCAGTGCTGCTACCATGTACGGCAGCGGTGCCAAGGGCGGTGTTATCAACATCATCACCAGAAGACCTGAGGGTGCAAAAACCGTTATTGATATTGCTAAGGGCAGCTTTGGCAAGGAAGCCTATAAATTCAATACTCAGGCTGCCAAAGACAAGGTAAGCTACAATATTTACCATGACAGAACCATTTCCGGCACCAGCAAGGACGGCAGCGGTAAGGAATGGCCGGGTCAGAGCAATACCAAGAGCAGCGGTGCTAAGTTTGAGTATAAATTCAACGATGCCAATAAGCTGACCTTGAACTATGAAACCATCGGCTCTAACTTCAGCGGTACCGATCTGGTATACGGCGGCCATTATGTAGGCATGTACGACAGCAATAGCGTAACACTGAAGCATGATTGGCAGATTAACGATCAGTGGAGCAATTCTCTGATGTATCGTGCAACCAAAGAAAAATCCTCATGGGATAAGCCGGGCGGAGAGGATACTGATATTTCCGAGCCAATTACAAGCAATCTGGAATACAAGCTGTACAGCGATAACTTCAAATACCAGACCGACAGATATACTATGGTCGGCGGTATCGAATACAGCAAGGGCAAGGATAATACTAACCACAAGGAAACCAGCAATACTTCTCTGTTCCTGCAGGGTGATTGGGAGCTTATACCGCATGTAACCTTATCCGGCGGTATTCGTCACGACAGACCTGACAGCTATGAATGCCATAACTCCATCAGCTATAAGCTGGGTTGGGATATTACCGAGAAGGATACCCTGTATGCGGGTCGCAGCGATTACTACATTCTGCCTAGCCTGACACAGCTGTACGACCATAAATATGGTAATGCTGACCTGCGTGCTTCCGAAGGCCGTACAACATCTATCGGTTACAACCACGAATTTACACCTGATAATTACATGATGCTGAGCTGGTTCGAAACCAAGTCCGGTGTTGGCATGACTATGAACAGCACCACCGACAAGGACGATCCGAACTATGGCCAGTATCAGAACAGCATAGGCGGTATTTCCCGCGGCTGGAATGCACAGTACAATGCTCGTCTGAGCGATGCCGTAACGGTTAAGCTGGGCTGGGCACATCTGTTCTATGATGAAAAGGACAGCTTTACTCAGGGCTATGCACCTAAGGACAAAGCAACCTTTGGCGTATATTATGACAAGGATAAATTCAGTGCTGCCTTTGACGGCTTCTACTTCATCCGCGATAAGAAGGGTATGAAGGACGGAGTTAAGGGCTGGCCTTCCGATAAGTATGGCGTTTACAACCTTGCTCTTAATTACACAGCTGATAAGCAGACTAAGTTCTACGTTAAAGTAGACAACATCTTCAACAAGCTGTGGGCTGAGCACACAGACGTTATTTGGGGCGGCGGTGCCGACAGCTGGTATGCTATGCCGGGCAGAAGCTTTATCGTTGGCATGCAGTACACCTTCTAAGATAAACGGACTCATGTTATATACGGAGCAGTAACTTCTGCTCCGTAGTATATAAAAAACTTTTTTGATGAATGTAAAGGAGATTTTATCATGGCAAAAGCTGCTAAAGAAGAAACCAAAGTAACCGAAATGGAAAACAAAATTGAGAAAATGACTCAGTTCCTGGCTGACAATAAAATCGAATGCTTCGATATCCAGAAAATGGACGATGAGCACCATACCACTATCTTCCGTAGCCGCATGGAAGTTAAGGGTCAGCTGTTGCCGATGGCTCTGCTGATGGATGACAGCGTTTATATGCTGCTGCAGGTGCAAATCGCTCCGCAGGTAATCGATGAAGAAAAGCTAAAAGCACTTGCCGGTGCTATCAACAACATGAACAACAACGTTCGTCCGTTCAAATTCACCGTTTCCGAGAGAGGCGACTTCATGCTGAACGCATGCATTACCGCCGAAAACACCACCTTTAACCCGGCTCTGGTAAACGCTATCATGGGTGAAGCAGTTAAATTTATGGAAGCACAATACGGCAACATTATGGAAGCCGTTTGGGCTAAATAAGGAGAGTGGCAGAAATGAAAAAGAAGCTTATGACCTTACTGATGAGCGCTGTTATGGCTTTAGGTATCAGTGCCAGCGCGTTTGCCGCACCTGTAGGTGTTGTTAATGTTAATGCAGTTCTGAACAGCTATCCGGGAATTACCGAAATCGCCAAATCCGTAGCACAGGAAAAAACTCGCCTGCAGGAAGAGTTCAATAAGCAATCTGCTAACATGAGCGATGCTGAAAAGCAAGCGCTGGCTGAAAAGCTCAGCAAGCAGCTGGCAGACTTTGAACAGAAGAAGATGGCTCCTGTACAAAGAAAAATCAACAAAACTATTCTTGACGTAGCTAAAGCAAACAATATTGACAGTGTTGTAAATATGAATGCTATGGTAGCAGGCGGCAAGGACCTTACCGACGAGGTTATCAAAGCGCTGAAATGAACGCAGCGTGTTTATGATAAGCTGAATAATTTTGTTATGAAATCGCAGGCTGCGCTGATGAGAAGCAGCCTGGCCGGTTTCTTTATAAACTGTGCGGAGTCCGATTCCGTGCAGAGGGGTTAGCAGAAGCAATGATTGTTTCTGCTTTTTTCCTGATTTTTTGATAAGGAGGACTATATGCTGAAGCTTAGTCAAAAGAAGAGAAAAGCCTTTTTAGCACTGGCCGTTGCCGCAGCTGTTTTAGGTGCTAATAATGCATTCGCAGCAAGCGTGCATGACAAGGCTATTACTGAAAGTAACCAATATGGCAGCGCTGTGCGTACATATTGGAAAGAAGCAGGTGTGTATAATGCCAAAACACACACCTACACCTTTAATGAGGATGTAACCTTAAAGCCTAATGCATCGGACCAGGATTTTAACCATTGGACACCGATGTTTGGCGGTATCTATATAGCCGGAAACAAACCGGTTACCATTGATATGCAAGGCCATCGTCTTGATCTGGCACTGAATGTCGACCAACCTAAAGGAGTTAATAACGTAAGGGCTGTAAGTCCGAACGCTATTCATGTTAGCTCTGCCGATCTGGTAATCAACAACGTTAAGGGTATGGAGCTTTCTGCTAAAGGTAGCTTTTTGAGTGCAGGCAAGCTGCGCGGTATTTACGTTGCAGGTACTAACCAAGAGGGCGCCTACGGCGACGGCAAGGGACTTGCTAGCCTGACCATCAATAATGCCGACGGTTGGGAAAATGCTGTAAAATTCCATTCCAGCCAGCCTCATGTTGAAAACGCTATTGAGGTATGGAAAAATACCGGCAGTGCCGATTTGAAAATTTCCGGCATGGTTGACCTGTATGTAGGCAATGACAGCGATGTTATTACCGTAAGAGGCGGTAACTCCTCTTACGATATCGACAAGGCACCTACCGCTTATATCGGCGGCGGCGCAATCAAGGCGGCTATGGGACGTGCAGCTGTTGTCAGCGGCGGCGAGCTGTCCATCAATTCTAAGCTGCAGGACGGTGCCATTGTTGCGGCAGAAGGCAGCCGTGATGTACAGGTTGAAGGCAACATCCTAGTTAAGGATCAGCAAAAGGATCAGGGCATTCTGACCTTGGGCATGAATACCGACAAATCCTATTTCAAAGGTACCATTTTCAATGATAACGGTGCTGGTGATGCTTATATGCTGCTTGCCAACGGTGCTCAATGGACCAATGAGAGCAAGGGCGATTATGGTTATCATGGCAGCAGCCTGAAGCAGCTTGCAGGAGGTGAAGCTGATGCCAAAGCAGGCAATATCTTCCAAAAGGACAGCAGCAGCCTGACTATTGACAGCTATAGCGGTAACACCAACATCTTCTACGCACATGAGGGCAATGGCGAAGCAGCTGAAAACTACACAGCAGGCAACACTGTTATCAAGAGTGCGGCAAAAGGCTCCGTAGTATCCATGATTACCGATAACACCGGCGTTTCTATGGACAACAAGGACAGCGTAGCCAACGTACTGAACGCATTAGCAGGCAAGCTGACCTACAGCAATTATGTAAACGGCGAGAATAATCTGACCGGTTATGTGAAGATTGCCGACGGCCTGACTGCTTCCTCCGCAGCACTGAAGAGCGGCGACATAACCTTCAATAAAGAGGACGGCAAAGGCTCTTATAATGCCGGTGCGGTTAAACCCGAAGTACCTACTGTAAAAGAATATACCAAAACTCTTACCGGTTTTAATCTTATTGATGAAGCGTATGCGGATGTATTCAAGGACGGAGTATATAAATTTACCGAGGACAGCAAAATTACCAACCAATATGGTATGGATATTATTGAGAATGCCCAAATTGATGCAACAGGCAAAACTCTGACCTTGGTTGTCAATAATCCGGCAGATCAGGGCGCAGGCATCAAGGTTAACCCCAGCTACTCTTTGAATATTAAGGCTGATACCGTAAAAATGGAGCTTACCGGTGAAGATATTTCTTCTGATGGCCTGAAGGGTGTTAATATTGCTAAGGCAGGCGCCAAGCTGACTATTGACGGCAAGCTGGATATTACTGCTAACGGCGATAACAATACTATTGGTGTTTATAACCAAGGCGACGTTGTTGTCAATGGCGATGTAAAGCTGAATATTGAAGGCAATAACGGCGGTTACCAATATTACGGTGCAACCGGTCTGTATGCAACCAGCGCTATGGGCAGCAGCAAGGGCGGTACTATTACAGTTAACGGTGATGTGGACTTCCAAGGCAATGCTAACGGTATTTGGGCAAATGCCGGCGGTGCCGTTGTAAACGTTAATGGCGGCGGCAGCATTGTCGTAAAAGAAGGCCAAGACATGGGCTATGCTGCTATTAAAGCAGAAAACGGCACTGTCAACATGAACGTTCTTAAAGATGAGGCTGGCAATGTTACCGGTGCAGCTGACAATGCTGTAACCATTAAAGGTAACTTGAGCCTGGATACCGGTGCGGTAAATTCTGCTGATGTTCACGGCACCAAGAGCGAAATCAATCTGGGCCTGTCAACTGCTGAATCCAGCCTGACCGGCGTCGTACAAAACAGCTTTGCCGAAGGAGGCAAGAAAGCCGGTGACAAGACCTTTACCGGTGATGCAAACCTGTGGCTGCAGAACGGCGCAACCTGGAACAATGAAGTAGTTGATACGATTATCAAGAATCCTTGGGGCGGCGAAAAATGGGCAGGCAGCCGTGTAACCAACTTTACTGGCGGCGAGAGCGAAGCAAAAGCAGGCAACAT
>UMFG01032610.1_pt1 | contig 21013 bp, 17 predicted proteins | sample 1964961 | NCBI WGS metagenome assembly UMFG01 (sample SAMEA4836041, study PRJEB28245) | human gut metagenome | biome: gut microbiome; material: fecal sample | place: Denmark | collected 2008
AATATCAGAAGTGCATCTCGGAGCGTGCCGACCTTATTGGAACCGGCAGCCATGTGGTGGATGTTGTAAGGGTGCCATGATAGAATGATAGTTGCTGTCTATTGCTGCATTGACAGAATCGTTTGTTTGTCTATGAGAGAATGAGTATCTTTGCACCATCAAATTAAGATTTGCAAACTTTTAAACACGTAAAAACATGACAGCAAGCAAAATGAAATACATTATCGTAGGTGGAGTTGCAGGTGGTGCAACTGCAGCTGCACGCATCAGACGTTTGACAGAGGATGCTGAGATAGTCCTCTTTGAAAAGGGTGAACACATATCATACGCCAATTGTGGTTTGCCTTACTATATAGGAGGGGTGATAGAAGACCGCGACCGCCTGTTTGTGCAGACGCCGGAGGCTTTCGGCAAGCGGTTCAATATCGATGTGCGCATATTGAGCGAAGTGACAGCCATTGATGCCGAAGCAAAGCAGGTGACCGTGCATACCGCTGACGGCAAAGAATACGTTGAGAGCTACGACAAACTGTTGCTTTCGCCCGGAGCATCGCCGGTTGTGCCTCCGCTTGAAGGTATTGACAGCAAGGGCATCTTCACCCTCAGAAACGTGAGTGATACAGACCGCATAAAGGCCTATATGGCGGAGCATAAGGTGAAGCGTGCCGTAATCGTGGGCGGAGGCTTCATTGGCTTGGAGATGGCAGAGAATCTGAAGCATGCAGGTGCCCAGGTGGCTGTGGTGGAAATGGCAAATCAGGTGATGGCTCCTATCGACTTCTCCATGGCTGCTCTTGTGCACGAGCATCTGCAGCAGCAGGATGTAAGGCTCTACCTGGAGCAAGCCGTAGAAGGTTTCTCACGCGAGGGAGACGAGCTGACCGTCCACTTCAAATCGGGTGTCAGTCTGAAGGCCGATATGGTGTTGCTCAGCATTGGCGTAAGGGCAGAGACCCGCTTGGCTCAAACTGCCGGATTGAAGATTGGCGAGATGCGCGGTATCTGGGTGGATGAATATCTGCAGACATCCCATGAGCATATTTATGCTGTAGGCGACGCCATTGAGTTTCCTCACCCCATAACGGGCAAGTCCTGGCTCAACTTTCTTGCAGGCCCTGCCAACCGTCAAGCACGCATTGTGGCAGACAATATGGTGTTGGGCAACAGGTTGAAATACGAAGGTTCTGTCGGAACGTCCATAGCCAAGGTATTCGACATCACCGTGGCGTCCACAGGGCTTCCTGCCAAGCGCCTGAAGCATATGGAGATGCCATATCTCTCGGCTACTATTCATAGCGGCTCACATGCCGGCTATTATCCAGGCAGTAGGCAGATGGACATCAAGATAACCTTCTCGCCAAGTGACGGAAGGCTCTATGGCGCACAAATCGTAGGTTATGAGGGCGTGGACACGCGTATCAACCAGTATGCGCTTGCCATAAAGACCGGGGCTACGGTCGACGATCTCACTCGGCTGGAACATGCCTATGCCCCGCCTTTCTCCTCAGCGAAGGACCCCGTGGCTATTTCGGGATATGTGGCAGGCAACATTCTTGCCGGAAAGATGACTCCACTCTATTGGCGGGAGCTGGAGCAGGCTGACACCACGAAGGTGATACTTGTGGATGTGCGTACTGCCGACGAATATGCGTTGGGCACGATTGGCGGAGCCGTGAACATTCCGCTTGACGACTTGCGCGAGCGTATGGGCGAGATCCCTACGGACGTTCCCGTATGGCTCTTCTGCGGTGTGGGACTGCGTGGCTATTTGGCTTCCAACATCCTCAAGGCCAACGGCTATCGGGACGTAAGAAATCTTATAGGCGGACTTAAAACCTATAGGGCTGCTACAGCCAAGCTGGTTGCTCCTGCAGACTTCGACACCGCAGCGGACAGCCATTCAAGCGAGGCGGCTGTACATTATAACCATTCGTGCGAGACATCTGTGTGTGAAGGCGGAAAGACCGTTGTGAGGGTGGACGCATGCGGCATACAATGTCCGGGCCCTATCCTCAAGATGAAGCAGGCTATGGACGGCCTTGTGCCGGGAGAGCAGTTGGAAGTGCGTGCTACGGATGCCGCCTTCCCACGCGACGCCGAGGCTTGGTGCAGGACAACGGGGAACAGATTCCTGGGCAGGCACTCTGAGTCCGGCGTATATATAGCCATGATAGAGAAAACGACTCCTTGTGCCGTTGAGGCTTCCAAACCGCAGCAGGGGGATTCAGGAAAGACCCTGATTCTTTTTAGCGATGATCTCGACAAGGTCCTTGCCACGTTTGTCCTTGCCAATGGCGCGGCAGCCACAGGCAGGAAGGTCAGCATCTTTTTCACATTCTGGGGGCTGAACGCCATCAAGAAAACCAACAGACCGAAGGTGGCCAAGGACTTTTTCGGGCGTATGTTTTCGTGGATGCTGCCGTCTGACTCTACGAGGCTTGCCCTCTCAAAGATGAACATGATGGGTATGGGTGCGAAGATGATGCGCTATCTGATGCGCAAGAAGGGTGTAGACTCTCTGGAGGAGCTTCGTCAGCAAGCCGTCGACAACGGTGTGGAGTTTATAGCCTGCCAGATGTCGATGGATGTGATGGGCGTGAGGCGCGAGGAGCTTCTCGACAATGTCACCGTTGGCGGTGTGGCGACCTATATGGAACGTGCCGAGAAGGCTAATGTCAATCTGTTTATATAATGAATATACAGCAACTAAAATATGTAACCGCAGTAGGCCGCTTTCGCAATTTTGCGAGAGCGGCTGAGTCGTGCAATGTCTCTCAGCCAACTCTGAGCGCCATGCTTCAGAAGCTGGAGGAGGAGCTTGGCATAAGGATTTTCGAACGTACAAACAGGTCGGTAAACCCGACTTCGGCTGGCGAAAAGATTATCCGTCAGGCTGAGCATGTGCTGATGGAGATAGAGCGGATAAACGAGATAGTATCGGAGGACAAGGGGCTGGTCGGCGGAAGGCTGCGTCTGTCCGTCGGTCCTACCATCGCTCCGTATGTTCTGCCTAAGTTCATCAGGCATTATCGTGAGGATTACCCGACGGTGGAGCTGTCGATACAGGAGATGGACGTGGGCTTCATGCAGACCGCGCTTCTGCGTGGAGAACTCGATGCGGGCATCGCCATATCCGACAACAGAAGGGATGGGATACTCGAGATCCCGCTCTATACCGAGAGGTTCATGGTGTACCTTGCGGAGAGCTGCTGGCGAAAACTGCCCGTGTTCAGACCGGAGAATCTGGAGCATGAAGGCATGTGGATAATGAGAGGTGCGCAATGTCTGCGCGAGAGTGCGTTCTCCTTCTGCAAGGGGAGGAGCAAGGGCAATCGTGTGTACGAGGCTGGCACGGTGGCGACTCTGGTGAATATAGTAGACGAGAATGGAGGCTTCACTATCATCCCCGAGATGCACGTGTCGTACCTTACGGAAAAGCAGCGTGAGAACGTGCGCCGTATTGAGGGCGACTTTCTCTCCCAGCGCCGTGTCTCGCTATATATCAAGCAGGACTATATCCGCCAACGTATGCTTAACACGCTGACGGATACGCTAAAGAAGTTCATGCCAGAGGGGATGCTGTACGAGGGGATCGTGAGATTTGGCATTAAGCTGTAGCCGTAGGCTTGTGCTTTATCGTGTGTGCCAGATGATTTCTCTTACGATTTCCGCAGCCAATTAAAAATCAACTTGCTTTACCGAAATGTTCGGAACTTGTAAAATAATTCTTTTGAAGAAATTGTTGTATAAGTAATATGTTGTATCTTTGTTGAGGATTATCGTTGTTTGAAGAAACAACACATCATTCAACTCACATCTCTTAATATATAAATATGGCATTATCCAATATAGAGAAGCATTACAACAAACACCCCGAAGACCTTCGCTTGCAGCGCAGGCACGGCATCGTAGAGTTTGAAACCACCATGCATCACTTGCGCCGTTTCATCAAGCCAGACTCGTTCTTGCTTGACATTGGTGCAGGAACGGGACGCTACACCTCGGCTCTTATGGCTGAAGGCTATCGGGTGAAGGCGGTGGAGCTGGTGCGTCGCAATATGGATGTTTTCTTGAAGCGTGAGCCTACGGCAGACGTTGTGCAGGGCGACGCACGCAATATGCCGTTTCTGCCTACGGGGGGTGCTGACGTTACGCTGTTGCTCGGTCCGCTCTATCATCTCATCGGCGATGAGGAGAAACTGAAGGCCCTGAACGAGGCAAAGCGCGTTACAAAACCAGGCGGACTGATTTTCGTGGCTTACTTGATGAACGAATACAGCATCCTGTCCTATTGCTTCGACGAGGACAGGATAGAGGGACTGATGGAGCGCGGAGCGGTAGATGGGGATTTCCATATTCAGGCTCAGGCAGACGAGCTGTACGACTATGTGCGTATAGACGACATCAACCGACTTGACGAACGTGCCGGCTTGAAACGTGTAACCATCTTCTCGCCCGACGGGGCTTCAGACTATATGCGCACACGTCTCAACCGCATGAGTGACGAGACGTTCGCGCGTTTCATAGAATATCAGAAGTGCATCTCGGAGCGTGCCGACCTTATTGGAGCCGGCAGCCATGTGGTGGATGTTGTAAGAGTTTGAATTGTTGAATAAGTGATAGAATTATGAAGACCCTTCCATACATAGTGTTTAGTTTTCTTATGCTCTGCGCATTGTGCACAAGCATAAGCAGCTATCGCAGAACAGAACACATGATAGCGCAGGATGTAAATAGAGCATTGGAGCAGGTTCTTGCGACGATGCCCGACAATGTGGTCACTACAGATACCATACGCTGCTATCGCAACAATCTCACCATAGCTGAGTTGAAGGACACGGCAGGAATAGCCATGCGTACCGTGCGTATGGATGGACGTTGGGAGACCCGGCTTGTGGCAGAGGCTAACTGTGGCTTTGCCACCACCTTTGGGATGTCCGATCAGAGGGCATCAGGTTCTATATTGTTTGTCGGTATGCTATGGCTGTTATGTAGTTTGTGGTACGTAAGGAGGAAAGGACCGGAGCTGGTGTCGCAAGGCATATCATACGGCGGTATTGTCTTTCATAACGATACGTTTATGACGCAAAGGGGTGAGCGGATTCGTCTTACGCCTATGCAGCATTCGCTGCTCGAAATGTTTATGACGAACGACACGCATACGCTATCGAAACAGGATATTTGCGAGCGGCTATGGCCGAAGAAGCCTGATGCAAGCGATACGCTCTACACGCTGATAAGACGCATAAAACCTATTGTAGAGACTAATAGCAGGTTGAAGATAGAGTCGGATAGGGGCAGAAGCTACAGTCTGAGACTCAAGTAGATAGCCATTTGTCAGCCACTTGTCAGGGAAATGTCAGACTAATCGATAGGATTTCTTTTAAGAGGAGTGTACTTTTGCACCAGAACAAAATTTGGTGCAAGATGAAACGATTGATTACACTTTCTATTATTATGTCTTCTGCATTCGGTGCTTATGCCCAGGATGTGGAGGGGCGCGTTACGCTCGATGAAGTTACTGTTAAAGCAGCTAAGGTTGTGAACAAAGCAGACGGTATGATAATATATCCTACCGATGCTCAAAAGCGGTATTCCAACAATGGTTACAGCATTCTTGAGAAACTATCGTTTGCCAATCTGCGTATCGACAATATCAACCACACGATTACGGCTATCGACAATAGGGGAGAAGTTCAGCTCCGAGTCGATGGTGTTGTAGTGGGCAAGGTGGAGATGTTGGCTCTCGATCCGAAGGACATCGCAAAGATCGACTACATAAACAATCCAGGTGTGCGTTATGGTGACGACATAGCATACGTCATAAATATCATTACACGCAGAAGCGAGAGCGGCTATACCATTGGTACCGACCTTACGTCGGCACTTACCACTTTGCAAGGCGATGGAATGGTGTACGGCAAGTGGAACCGTGGCAAGAGCGAATGGGCGCTCTCGTATGGTATGAGCGGTTATAAGACCAAAGGCGTAAAGAGCAGACAGACAGCAGAATACACGTTGGCTGACGGCAGCGTACACATAATAGACCGTAACGACGTAGAATCGCTTCGCAAATCGATAGCGCACGAAGCAAAACTTACCTACAATTGGGCGGATTCTACTGCCACCGTCTTCCAGACTTCATTGAGCGGAGCGTTCAACAACGCCCCTGACAACTGCGATGTTAAGGATATTACGGACGGCACTCGCCAATACCGGGCAACAAGTCGCAACGCAGACAAGAGCTGTTCGCCGGTATTGGATATTTACTTCTTCCGCCAGTTCACCCCTCGCCAGTCCATTGCCGCCAATGCTGTAGGCACATATATATACACGCAGACTGGTTCTTTCTATGACGAGGGCTCTCCATATAAATATAATGTGGACGGCAGGACGGCTTCGCTGCTCACAGAGGTGATCTACGAGAATCGATTGAAGCCTTTCACGCTCTCTATGGGCGTAAAATATAATTATAAATACATTAAGAACTCCTATCAGGGCGATGCTTCTTCTTTGACAAATACGGATAACAACCGCTTGTATAGCTTTGCCGAAATTAAAGGTACGCTCCGACAACTGCGCTATTCTTTAGGTGTGGGCGCAAGTTACATTCATTACACGCAGAACGGCCATAGATACAACTTTGGGACATTCCACCCGAAGGCATCGCTCACATATAACATCAGCAACAACGTACAGTTGAGCTATACGTGTCAGATGCAGGATAAAGTGTCTCGCATTGCGATGACGAGTGATGCTATGATTCGCACCAACAGTATGGAATGGACAGTGGGTAATCCCGACTTGAAGCCGTCGCATGATATGGAACACCGTCTGCAAGTCTCATACAACAACAACCGCTTGCAGACCTTCTTTGATGGCTACTTCAAGCAATGCTTCAAACCGAATATGGCTCACTATGAGCGAACTGACGACAATCATTTCGTCTATACACAGACAAACCAAAAAGAGATTGATGCATTGAACGTTATGGCATACGCTGGCTACTGGCTCCTGCCCGAAAAGCTTCATATTGCTGCTAACGGAGGATTGTCCAGATGCTTCAACTTCGGCAACGACTATACTCATTTCTATACTTCGTGGTTCTATGCTTGCAGCATCACGGCTTATCTCGGCAACTTCACATTGCAGGGATATGTCGACAACGGCAGCCGCTTCTTGGAGGGCGAATCGAAAGGATACAACGGAGCCTATTCAGTCGTGAAAGCATCTTATACGTGGCGCTACTGCCAGTTGTCGTTGTCGTGGGCAAATCCACTTGACAATAACTACAAGGCATACGAGAACGAACTGCTGAACCGTAATCTTTATAAGCATACCATCGGCTATTCGAGGGGCAACGGCAACCAGGTGGCTCTAAGCATTTCGTGGCGGCTTAGCCGAGGTGGCAGGCATAAGGCTGCAGAGAGGAGGATAAGGATGAGCGATACGGATAATGGTATTATGAAATAAAAAAGTCTATTATTCTTTGCAAAAATGGTTGTATGTAAAAATAAAAGTATAACTTTGTGGACAGTTTGATTAAATAAAACTAATTTGTCATGGTTAAAATCACATTTCCGGATGGTTCTGTTCGTGAGTACGAGCAGGGCGTAACGGGGTTACAAATCGCCGAGAGCATTTCGCCGGCTCTCGCTCGCAACGTTGTATCTTGCGGTGTCAATGGCGAAACAGTTGAACTCAACCGTCCTATCAACGAGGATGCAACTATCGCTCTTTACAAGTTTGAGGACGAGGAAGGCAAACACACTTTCTGGCACACTTCTGCTCATCTCTTGGCTGAGGCGCTGAAGGAGCTTTATCCGGGCATACAGTTCGGCTTTGGTCCGGCTGTGGAGAACGGCTTCTTCTACGACGTTATGCCGAAGGAGGGTGATGTCATCAGTGAGAACGACTTCCCCAAGATTGAGGCTAAGATGAAGGAACTCGCTAAGAAGAACGAAGTTGTCGTTCGTCGCGATGTGTCAAAAGCAGAGGCTCTTGCTGAGTTCAAGGCTGACGGTCAGGAGTACAAGTGCGAGCATATCGAGGAAGACCTCGAGGATGGCACAATTTCTACATACACACAGGGCAACTTCACCGACCTCTGCCGTGGTCCGCACTTGATGAACACTGGTGTTATCAAGGCTGTGAAGATTACGAGCGTAGCCGGTGCGTTCTGGCGTGGCGATGCAAAGCGCGACCAGATGACACGTATCTATGGTATCTCGTTCCCGAAGAAGTCGATGCTCGACGAGTATCTCCTCATGCTTGAGGAGGCTAAGAAGCGCGACCACCGCAAGATCGGTAAGGAGATGGAACTCTTCATGTTCTCTGACCGTGTAGGTAAGGGTCTGCCTATCTGGCTTGCTAAGGGTACACAGCTGCGTCTGCGCTTGCAGGAGTTGCTCCGCAAGATGCTTAAGCCGTACAACTACGAGGAGGTTATCACTCCGGGTATCGGTGGCAAGAGCCTGTACGTGACTTCGGGCCACTACGCTCACTACGGCAAGGATGCTTTCCAGCCTATCCACACACCTGAGGAGGACGAGGAGTATATGCTCAAGCCGATGAACTGTCCGCACCACTGCGAGGTGTTCGCACGCAAACCGCGTTCGTACAAGGATCTGCCTTTGCGCATCGCAGAGTTCGGTACTGTATTCCGCTACGAGAAGAGCGGTGAGCTGCACGGCTTGACACGTGTTCGTACCTTTACTCAGGACGACGCTCACATCTTCGTGCGCCCAGAGCAGGTAAAGCAGGAGTTCGAGAACATCATCGACATCATTCTTAAGGTGTTCCGCATCTTTGGTTTCGAGAACTACGAGGCACAGATTTCACTTCACGACCCGAAGGATACTGAGAAGTACATCGGTAGCGAGGAGATTTGGGCAGAGAGCGAGAACGCTATCCGCGAGGCTTGCCGCGAGAAGGGTCTTGAGACTCACGAGGAGGTAGGCGAGGCTGCGTTCTATGGTCCGAAGCTCGACTTCATGGTGAAGGACGCTATCGGCAGACGTTGGCAGCTTGGTACAATCCAGGTTGACTACAACTTGCCGCAGCGCTTCAAGCTCGAGTATACTGCAGAGGACAACTCTAAGCAGACACCGGTTATGATTCACCGCGCTCCGTTCGGTTCGCTCGAACGCTTCACAGCCGTACTCATCGAGCATACAGCAGGTCACTTCCCATTGTGGCTCATCCCTGATCAGGTGGCTATCCTCCCGATTTCGGAGAAGTATAACGACTACGCTCGCGAGGTGAAGACATTCTTCGACAAGGCTGGCGTACGCGCACTCATCGACGACCGCAACGAGAAAATCGGCCGCAAGATTCGCGACAACGAGCTCAAGCGTGTTCCGTACATGGTTGTAGTTGGCGAGAAGGAGGCTGCAGAGGGTCTCGTTTCTATGCGTAAGCAGGGTGGTGGCGAGCAGGCTACCATGACTAAGGAAGAGTTTGCAAAGCGCATCTGCGACGAGGTTGCAGAGCAGATGAAGCTTGCTGAGGATTAAATTACGTAGGAGTCTACGGCATCCTTGCCGTGGACATGTGGTATGAGAAAGATTGTTCACACCTCCTATGCTATAATTTATCAATGCCCATTAATCAGATTTCAATGTCTGAGTAATGGGCATTTCTTTTGTCGCTTTTTCAAGCGAAGTTGAGGTGTTGAGGTGAATAAAAATGGGGCAAATTTTTGCTATTTCGCATATAATAACTAATTTTGTACTTATGAGTGAACCTTTAGCTGAAAGAATGCGCCCGCGCTCGTTTGACGATTATGTCGGACAGCAGCATTTAGTGGGCAAGAATGCCGTGCTGCGCAAGATGATTGAGAGCGGACGCGTGTCCTCCTTTATATTGTGGGGACCGCCCGGAGTGGGCAAAACCACTCTCGCACAGATTATTTCGCATCGTCTTGAGACACCGTTCTACACGCTTAGTGCCGTGACGAGTGGTGTTAAGGATGTGCGCGACGTGATAGAGCGTGCCAAGAGCGGACGCTTCTTCAATTCGATTTCGCCCATTCTCTTCATCGACGAGATTCACCGCTTCAGCAAGTCGCAGCAGGATTCGCTGCTCGGCGCTGTGGAGCGGGGCATCGTCACGCTCATAGGTGCCACCACAGAGAACCCGTCGTTCGAGGTGATACGCCCGTTGCTGTCGCGCTGTCAGCTGTATGTTCTGAAACCTTTGGAGAAGGAAGACCTGCTGCAACTGCTCAATCGCGCAGTTACAACTGACGTTGAACTCTCGAAGCTTAATATCCAGCTGAAGCAGACCGACGCCTTGCTGCGCTATAGCGGTGGCGACGCACGCAAGTTGCTCAACATCCTGCAACTCGTCGTTGAGTCATGTCCCGGCGATCAGATTGTGATAGACGACGAGATGGTTGTGGAGTGCCTGCAGCAGAACCCGCTTGCCTACGACAAGGAGGGAGAGATGCACTACGACATTATATCGGCGTTCATAAAGAGTATACGCGGAAGCGACCCTGACGGCGCACTCTATTGGATGGCGCGCATGATAGAGGGTGGGGAAGACCCGCAGTTTATAGCCCGTCGCCTTGTCATTAGTGCGGCTGAGGATATCGGACTCGCCAACCCCAATGCACTTCTGCTTGCCAATGCCGCCTTCGACGCGGTGATGAAGATTGGTTGGCCCGAAGGACGCATACCGCTGGCTGAGGCTGTGGTATATCTTGCTACAAGTCCGAAGAGCAACTCGGCGTATCTCGGCATCAATCACGCCTTGGAGATTGTGCGTCAGACTGGCAACCAGCCAGTTCCGCTGCACCTGCGCAATGCACCAACAAAGCTGATGAAGGACCTCGGCTACAGCGATGGCTATAAATACTCGCACGATTACCCCAACCACTTTGCCCCACAACAGTATATGCCCGATGCGCTTAAGGATACACGCATCTGGCAACCGCAACATTCGCCAATCGAGGAGCGGCAGTATCAGCACATGCTCCAGTGTTGGGGCGATAAGTATAAGAACGAATAAAGTAATTCAACCAATAATATTGACAGGAATATGAAGATAGTAGTGTTAGACGGTCAGGGTGTAAACCCTGGCGATATCTCTTGGAATAGAATTGAAGAACTCGGCGAACTTACCGTTTATCCGCGCACAGCGCCCGAAGAAGTGCTGCAGCATGTGGGCGACGCAGAGATTGCGCTTACTAACAAAACGGTGTTCGACGCCAACATCATAGCCCAGCTCAAGAACACGAAGTATATCGGTGTGCTTGCTACTGGCTACAACGTGGTAGACACAAAGGCGGCACGCGAGCGTGGCATCGTTGTGACGAACATTCCGGCGTACAGCACGGACAGCGTGGCACAGATGGTGTTCGCTCACTTGCTTAATGTCTCTAACCATGTAGAACACTATGCCGAAGAGACTCGCAACGGAGTGTGGAGCCGTTGTCCAGACTTCTGCTACTGGAATAAGCCGCTCTTTGAGCTTGCAGGCAAGACTCTCGGCATTGTAGGACTTGGAAACATTGGCATGAAGGTGGCGCAGATAGCGCAGGCGTTCGGCATGAACGTGCTTGCGTACACAAGCAAGACTCCTGATCAGCTCCCAGAGGGTATTCGTAAGACAACGCTTGACGGACTATTCGGCGCTTCCGATGTCGTATCGCTGCATTGCCCGCTTACAGACACAACACGCGAACTGATGAACAACACTTCTATCGAGAAAATGCGTGACGGCGCGATACTCATCAACACTGGTCGTGGACCTCTTGTGAACGAAGCAGATGTAGCCGACGCACTTGCTTCGGGCAAGCTCGGTGCTTATTGTGCCGATGTGCTTTCATGCGAACCACCATCGCCGTCAAATCCTCTTATCGGTGCACCACATGCATTCATCACGCCACACGTGGCATGGGCTACGCTTGAGGCTCGCCTGCGCTTGATGGATATCGCCGTGAACAACATCAAATCGTTTCTTGAAGGCTCACCTACTAATGTTGTTAACTAAATATGATGCCTACAGAAGATATCTACCAGCCCCTACTTAACGTTATTGAGTTTCTGGGTACCTTCGCCTTTGCTATCTCTGGCATTCGTCATGCCGCAGCCAAGCGCTTCGACTGGTTCGGAGGCTTCGTATGTGGCGTTGCCGTGGCTATCGGTGGAGGTACGCTGCGCGATATAATGCTCGGCGTAACGCCGTTCTGGATGACTTCCTCTATTTATCTCATCTGTACGTTCATGGCGCAGATGTTCGTCATCGTCTTTGCGCGATCGTTGAAGAGTCTTGACAATACGTGGTTCTTCTTCGACACGCTCGGCTTGGCGCTCTTCACCGTAGCCGGCTTGCAGAAGACACTCGACTGTGGTCACGCCTTCTGGGTGGCTATAATCATGGGTACCATAACGGGTTCGGCAGGCGGTGTCATCCGCGACGTGCTGTTGAACAACGTGCCCGTCATCTTCCAGAAGGAGATATACGCTATGGCGAGCATCATCGGCGGATTGGCTTATTGGGCGCTCGTGGAGCTTGGTTGCGATATGACCATTTCTGTTATCATCGCCTTCCTCCTTATCGTAGCAATACGCATCCTCGCCGTGAAGTACCACATCTCACTGCCAGTGTTGCGAGGGGAGGAATAGTTATATTGTGTAGCACGATGTGTAATACAAATTCAAATGAAAAGTGTTACACATCGTGTTACGCCTATCTTATTATATCTTCGTTCTGATAGTCAGCCTCACCTAAGAAGGCGGTATGTGACATTATTAATAACACCGTACCGACGGCACCGATGCCTTCTACACGCTCTATATCGGCTGCGAGAAGTTCCCAACAGCACGATTTATATCCAATTGCGATTGGTGGAGTAAGATGAGGTCATGAAGGTTTATTTATGAGTATTTCATAAAAAGATGTATTAGCATCAAATACTTCTTCTTTTATTTCGTATTTTAAAATGGTATTATCAGACAACATGAGTTTAATTTCTCTAAAATCGGTATTATTTTCTTCGCTGTGTAAATAATCATAGCGAAGGATTTTTATTTCTGATTTATTATATATGTACTTTTTTATAAGATTTATACTGGTCTCTTTTTCAAATTTATCATTGATATTTTTTGTACTATATAAAGAAAAAATAATAATAATAAATGAAACCAATGATAATATTATAAAATATATACCATAGGTATTGTCCCATTTTATTATCAGTCCTATTATACCTATAATAAAAGGATATATGAATATCTTTATTACATTTCTAGCTAATCTTCTTTTATAGCTAAATCGAATGTTATTATTTTGAAGTAATTCTGAATAAATGAATTTGGGAGTTGATATTATATTCATATTATTTGAAGCAAGAATAATACATTGAAACAACTGAAATAATCAAGGCTAAAACTGAAATTATTATAGAAATCCAATCTTTAAATCTGTTAAATCGGTGGTCATTTTCTTCCTTTGTTTTTGTTTGTAGATTACTTTTGACTTCATCATATAATTGATGTATTGAGCCGTTGGGTTTAATTACAAGACTATTTAATAGTTCTGTTACAACATCTTTATCTACTAAAAATCGAATAATTGCAGTACCATTAGTTGGAGACATTTTTAGTATGTCTTCATTTTTTATTTCTACTTTATTATTGGCTATAATATAGCCAATAACACGTTCGGCTTCGATATAAAAAGTTTTTGTCATAAAATGTATTTTGTTTACAAAGATACTTGTTTTTTTTAAGTTATGAATTAAAATAGTTTTTTATTTAATTAAGAAGATCTTTATTTAACAAAGTGGAAAGCTGTCTAAGCGCCTTTTCTATAAGCCTTTGTCTTGCGCTCCGACGTAGGATTAAGGCTTTTCTTTTACCAGTGCCGTGGCTCCTGCTGCAGCACCTCCTTCCGTTACACTCTGTACCTTTTTATAAGGTAGGCTGCACTTCGGCAATTCAAGTAAACTTGATTGCTTTCAGTTTGCACTATCTTTGGCTCATGCATCTCTTGTGAGAAGCGTGCAAGCCAACTAACAAGGTAGTCAATCCCACCTTCTCATGGAGGAAGGGCGCACCGCACTTCCGGCACTTTGTGCATCTTGCACTGGCTGTCTGCTCGAAGCTCGTTACACCGGCCCACATGCTTGTTGAGGAATCGGCTTTATATTGCTGCTAAAATGACGAGTATTCATTTACCTTATTCTATACGTTACACATCTGATTGTGAATGGACTTCGGACAACTGAAGTACAGTTCCAAAGCCGTGCGAGCGCAATCGCCTTTATGCTGCCTTCTGACTGGTTTATCTCCACCTCATTTTCATATATATACTGATGCCATCCTCACCGATGACGACAACAGAGATTGCACAATTCATCTACCTGTCTACTTCTTTTATTGTTCCGCAGTAATATTCTGACACGTGGTCTTATTCGCACCATAATCATTTCATTTGTTCGAGCGTTCCACACAAAATGCTTTCTGATTTTTCCTTGCAAAGTTAGCGCAAGCGGCATTCTGAAAGGGTCGCGCTACACGCTTAGTCTAAGATTTTTTCAAAAGGTTTTGGGGCAGGTTTGCCTCATTCCAAAATCTTTCAAGCCCTGAAGGATGAAATAATCTTGCCTATCCCTTGCATTTACATGCCTTCTCCTTGCTGCTACTTGTATGCACGTAAAAATTAAAAAGCACTTCGGTGCTTCACTCTAAGTCGAACAAATAAAATTTAAAGATTATGGTACACACCACGTTTAATTCAGAATATCACTTCAGCAAAAGAAGTTCAAGACAGGTAGAATTGTCAAGCAATCTCTATCAAGTTGTTATCAATGGAGAGGATGGCGAATATATAGAATATGAAATCGAGGCGGACAGCCATTCAGAGGCAAGCGCCAAGGCGGAAGCACTCGCAGCTGACAGCTTTGTAGACATCAGCTACATCGAAGTCTATCTCATTCACTAATCAGATTATTTCACTCTTAAAATAAGATAGTTATGAATACTCAGAATGTCATTTTAGCAGCTAAAGCCAATTCTGGCAAGTCAACAAGCAATGTATGGGTCGTTTACACAAGCGATAACAGCTCAGACAAGATGTATTGCACAAGTGCCTACAAGGCGATGCGCCTCGCTTTCCTCCTCAAAAGAGAATGGGATTGAGGTGTATATGTAATGGGATAAAATTGATTAATTCAACAAATTTTCTATCTATCAAGTAAATTTTCGACAAATTTATAAATAGTTCTTATATACTTTATGTATCTTTGCCTTAATATATTATTTAAGGTATGTCAAGAGAACAAGTCAATAGATTAAAGATAGTTCTTGCAGAGGAGCAGAAGTCAAATAAATGGCTTGCCGAACAATTAGGCAAGGACCAAGCTACGATTTCCAAGTGGGTGACAAATGCAAGTCAGCCAGACCTTAAAAATCTACTGCGCATTGCAAAAGCATTGAATGTAGATGTAGCAAGATTGTTAAATACGGAGGTGGTCAACGATGACGAAATCTAAGGATGGCGGATATGAATATATCTGGTCTAACCAAGTTTTACAACTTCCGATAATACGCTATTATCAGAAAATGAGGAGAATTAAGCTATGACACCAGAGGAAAAAGCGAGAGTAAAGATTGACCGTTGGTTTGAAGACGCAGGTTGGCAGGTTGTCAATCGTGACGAATTCGAGCCTACGATGTCTGCCGTTGCCGTGCGTGAGGGCTTGCTGAAAGGCAATCTCGAAGCGGACTATCTTATGTTCATCAACGGTAAGGTGTGTGGTGTGCTGGAAGCTAAACGTGAGGAGGTGAATGTCGAATCTGATGTGGTTAGCGAACAAGTATCTACTTACGCCAAGAGCGTTCCCGATTGCTACCAGACTTGGCAAAAACCTATACCTCTATTATACAAATCTAATGGCAAGATTGTCTTATTCCAAGATTTTCGCAAGACAAACACGGAATGGGATGAAATCAACCGTATCCATACTCCAAAGGAGATTGTAAGTATGCTTGGCATTGACAATCCATTTGCTGGCTTGCCAACGCTACGCAAGAAGGGATTGCGTGAATGTCAATACGAGGCTATTACGGAGTTGGAAAAGAGCTTCCGTAGTGGACAAAACCGTGCGCTTATGGTGCTTGCTACAGGTGCAGGAAAAACTTATACCGCTTGTCTTGCTGCCTATCGTATGTTGGCATATACTCCTATGCGACATGTTCTCTTTCTTGTTGACCGCAACAATCTCGGACGACAAGCTGAAAATGAATTCGGCACATTCCGCCTCACTGACAATGGTGAAGCTTTCAACACTATCTATGGTGTGGAGCGATTGAAGTCTACTAAAATACCATCTGACAGCAATGTGTTGATATCCACTATTCAACGTCTGTTCTCACTACTGAAAGGTGAAGAAATTGAAGACACCGACGATGACGACAATGATGAAGCGACAGGGGAGGTCTCGCTTCCTGACAATCCTAATCTGCCACACGATTTCTTTGATATGATTGTCATTGATGAGTGTCACCGAAGCATTTACGGCAACTGGCGTAGGGTGCTTGAATATTTCGACACGGCTCGCCTTATTGGTCTTACTGCAACACCTATTCCCGAAACTATGGCGTTCTTCAACAACAACCGTATTGTGAACTATACGCTTGAAAAGAGTATTGTGGATGGTGTGAACGTGGACCACCGTGTGTATCGTATAAAGACGGAGGCTACCGAGAATGGTGGTGCTATCTTGAAAGGCGACCGTGTGCGTGTGGAGACTCGCTATACTGGCAAGACGGAGGAGATAAACACACGAGAAACTAAGAATTACACGAAGACGGAACTTAACCGTTCTATTATCAACCCATCTCAGATAAAGCTTATTCTTACAACTTATCGTGATGCTGTTTATACTGAGATGTTCAACGACCCACAACGTGAGCCGAACTATGCATATCTCCCGAAGACTCTCATCTTTGCGCTTAATGAGACCCATGCAACAAATATCGTGAACATTGCCAAAGAGGTGTTTGGCGAGAAATGTCCGAATGCCAACATGGACAGATATGTACAGAAGATTACTTATTCGGCAGGCGATAGCAACGAGCTTATCCGCCAATTCCGCAACGACCGTGACTTTCGCATTGCTGTCACTTGTACGTTAGTGGCTACGGGTACGGATGTGAAACCGCTCGAAGTGGTGATGTTCATGCGAGATGTGGAATCTGAACCGCTTTACATTCAGATGAAAGGTCGTGGTGTGCGCACCATCGGCGATGAACAGCTTAGAGCCGTAACACCTAATGCCTTCAGTAAGGATTGTTTCTTCCTTGTCGATGCTGTGGGTGTTACCGAGCATACGATGTCAATTCCAGAACAGGGCGATGGTCCTGACACCGTCACGATAACATTGAAGGAATTGCTTGAGAAAATTGCTCATGGCAATCTGCCAGATATGTATCTGAAACGTCTGGCTGCTACTTTGTCCCGTCTACACAATAAGGCAGACAATAGTCAGCGTGCTGAGTTTGAACGGTTGGCAAGCGACTCTATGGATGCCATTGCACAGCGTATATACGATGCTTTGGAAAAAGATACGTTGCCGCCTTATAATGATATTAATGAGCCTAACAACGAGCGCAAGGGACTTGTAGCTACGATTGCCAATCATGCTGATGTGCGCCGATACATTCTTATTCTTGCTGCTGGCTTTGTCAATACGCTCATGCCTGGTGAGGACACGCTTATATCCAAGGGCTTTTCTGTAGAGGAAGCTAAAGACACTACAGAAGCTTTTGAGAAGTATTGTCGTGACCATGCTGATGAGATAGAGGCATTGCGCATTATCTATAATCAGAGTGGTGAGCCTATCAACTTTGATATGATGAAAGATTTGGAGAATAAGCTGAAGATGGAAAACAATCGTTTCAGCACGAAGCAGCTTTGGAACTCTTATGCCATCGTTTCTCCAAACCACGTGCGACGCACCACCAAGAAGGAGGAGAGCGAGGCTCTTACCAATATCATACAGTTGGTGCGCTTTGCCTATCGCCAGATTGAACGTCTGGACAGTGTTTGCACTACAGCCCGACAATACTTCAATCTTTGGTGTGGTCAGTGGCATCGTGACATATCAGAACGCCAGAAGCAGCTCATGAGCCAGATTGTGGACTATGTGGCAAGTAATGGTGCTTGTACCATAAACGACATTCGAGAGGACGACCGCACACAAGCTGCTCAGATGATTGCAGCATTCGGTACAAAACAGAAGGCGGATGACGCTCTTCTTTCTTTGTTTAATTTTGTGGTTTTAAGAAAAACAGCATAACTTTGAATTATGACAAACAATATATCTACAGAGCAATCGCTCACCAAGAAAGTATGGAATCTCGCCACTACACTTGCAGGACAAGGTATTGGCTTCACCGATTATATCACGCAACTCACTTATCTGCTTTTTCTGAAGATGGACGCGGAGAACGTAGAAATGTTTGGAGAAGAGTCGGCAATACCTGCTGGATATCAGTGGGAAGAACTTATAAAGCTCGACGGACTGGATCTTTTGAAACAGTATGAGGAAACGCTAAAAGTACTCAGTGAGCAAGACAACCTTATCGGTACCATATACACCAAAGCGCAGAACAAAATTGACAAACCTGTCTACTTGAAGAAGGTTATCACCATGATTGACGAGGAGCAATGGCTTGTTATGGATGCTGACGTGAAGGGTGCTATATATGAGAGCATTTTGGAAAAGAACGGACAGGACAAGAAAAGTGGCGCAGGACAGTATTTCACACCGCGTCCGCTCATCAAGGCAATGGTGGATTGCATCCGCCCGCAGATTGGCGAGACGGTGTGCGACCCTGCCTGTGGTACGGGTGGCTTCCTTCTCACGGCTTATGACTATATGAAGAATCAGTCGGCCGACAAGACTAAACGCGATTTTCTGCGCAACAAAGCTCTGCATGGCGTGGACAATACTTCACTTGTCGTCACACTCGCTTCCATGAACCTCTATCTGCATGGTGTGGGTACTGACCGCAGCCCCATCTCTTGTGAAGATTCGTTGGAACGTGAGCCTAAAACGCTCGTAGATGTTATCCTTGCCAATCCTCCTTTCGGACAGCGTCCGGCAGGGTCTGTGGAGCTTAACCGCCCCGACTTCTATGTTGAGACGAAGAACAATCAGCTGAACTTTCTTCAGCACATGATGCTCATGCTGAAAGTGGGTGGCCGTGCTGCTGTGGTACTGCCGGACAACGTTCTCTTTGAGGGAGGTGCTGGCGAGACTATCCGTAAACGCCTTCTTTCTGACTTCAATCTGCATACCATCCTGCGTCTGCCTACTGGCATATTCTATGCGCAGGGCGTAAAGGCTAACGTGCTGTTTTTCACAAAGGGACTGCCAACAAAGGAGGTTTGGTTCTATGACTACCGTACCGACGTCAAGCATACGCTTGCCACCAACAAATTGGAGCGCCATCATCTTGACGACTTCGTGAAATGCTATAATCCCGACAATATCAATAATCGCACCGAAACCTACGATGCTGAGAGTAATCCGTCAGGACGTTGGCGCAAATACTCAGTTGAAGAACTCATCGCCCGTGACAAGACTTCACTCGATATCACTTGGATTAAACAGGGTGGCGAGGAAGAGGAACATACTCTGGAAGAACTGATGGCTACCATAAAGGAACAAAGCCAAAACATCAGCAAGGCGGTGAGTGAACTTGAAAAATTATTGGTTGACATCAAGGAGGATTAAGGGCATGGATGAAATCATAAAGCGAGAGAATGCTCTCTTTGGGCATATCTCAAAACTTATTGACGAGGCGCACAAGCATGTTAAAACTACTGTGAACACTACAATGGTCTACACTTACTATGGTGTTGGTAAATATATTGTGGAAGATGAGCAGCAGGGATATGAGCGTGCAGCGTATGGCAAGAAGGTGTTAAAAGCTCTTTCTGAGAAACTGTGTCTGAAGTACGGTGAGGGTTGGTCTTATTCTAATTTAAGACAGATTCGACAGTTCTATTTGTCGTATGCGAATTTGACAGACGGTGTTTGTCAAATTCAGTTTGATTTGTCATGGTCGCATTATCTTATCCTTATGCGTATTGAGAATCATGATGAGCGCAAATTCTATGAGATTGAGGCGAAACAACAGAATTGGAGTGTGCGTGAACTGAATAGACAGGTTGGTAGTTGTCTTTATGAGCGGTTGGCTTTGAGTCGCAATAAGGACGAGGTGATGCGCTTGGCGAAAGAGGGGCAGACAGTAGAAAAGCCATCAGACATCATAAAGAATCCTATCACATTGGAGTTCTTGGGATTGAAGCCGGATACCGTTTATTCCGAGTCTAAACTGGAGAACGCCATTATCAGCAAGATGCAGCAATTCTTGCTCGAACTTGGCAAAGGCTTTCTTTTTGAGGCACGACAGAAGCGGTTTACTTTTGAAGAACAGCATTTCTTTGTTGACTTGGTGTTTTACAACCGCTTGTTGCAATGCTATGTGCTCATTGATTTGAAGATAGATAAACTCACTCATCAGGACCTCGGACAGATGCAGATGTATGTCAACTATTATGACCGCTATGTCAAGTTGGATTTCGAGAAACCAACCATTGGTATTCTGCTATGTAAGGAGAAGAATGATGCTCTCGTAGAGCTGACTCTACCTAAGGATGCCAATATCTATGCGTCGGCTTACCAACTCTATTTGCCTAACAAGGCTTTACTGCAAGCTAAGGTGAAGGAATGGATTGAGGAGTTTGAAGAGAACGAGGAAATAAAGAAACTTGAAGAAGATAAATAACAAATGAATACTAAAGCATTACGCCAAAAGATACTTGACCTTGCGATACATGGCAAACTTGTACCGCAAGACCCTAACGATGAGCCTGCATCAGTGCTCCTCGAGCGCATCCGTGACGAGAAAGAACGCCTTATCAAAGAAGGCAAAATCAAACGCCCAAAGAAGGCTAAGGCAACTTCTGATAAGCCGCATTATGAGAATGT
>UMFG01030911.1_pt1 | contig 20902 bp, 17 predicted proteins | sample 1964961 | NCBI WGS metagenome assembly UMFG01 (sample SAMEA4836041, study PRJEB28245) | human gut metagenome | biome: gut microbiome; material: fecal sample | place: Denmark | collected 2008
AGTTCAATATTATTTCTCTGTCTTGTAAGTTCACCATCTATAGCTTCAGCTACAGCAGGGTCTATATTTTTAATTTCTTCAAAATCATACATTGTGTAAGTACCTCCTATTGGAAAAATATTAAATATATAATATACCAATTTGCAATTAATGTCAAATATTTTGATTATTTATTTTAAAATAAATTTTTTATTTAATTCTTAATTATATTTACTTTACATCAGTTATTGCACCAATTTCAGCCTCTGCTTCAATTCTAAGCTGTTCCAAATCTGTATTACTAACCGGTAAATTATTTAAAGAATTAAACCCGAAATATCTTAAAAATTCATCACTTGTACCAAATAAAATTGGCTTACCAGGTGCATCAAGTCTGCCTTCCTCTTTAACAAGCCCATATTCCACAAGTCTGTTGACAGCGTGGTCAGCACTTACGCCTCTTATTTCCTCAATTTGACCTTTAGTAACAGGCTGTTTATAAGCAATAATTGCTAAAGTTTCAAGCAAAGTAGTAGAAAGAACCTTTCTAACAGGTGCTTGAAACAGCTTTTTAATATAATTAAAATATTCAGCATTAGTACACATTTGATAGCCATCTTCAACTTGTATTATTCTAATACCTCTATTTTCAACTTTATATTTATCAATCATATTGCTAATTACGGTTTTAACAGTTTTCTCATCTTGTTCAGTTGCATAAGCAATACTTTTAACATTTACTATTTCTCCAGAGGCAAAAAGTATAGCCTCAACTACAGACTCAAGCTCTTTAATAGTCATTATCAGCATACCTCCTCGTAAGTAGTAATTGTAATATCATCAAATATTTCTTCTTGAATAATCTTAATTTTCTTTTCCTTAATAAGCTGAAGCATAGCAAGAAAAGTTGTAACAATTTCGTTTTTGCTACTTGCTCCATTAAATATATGAAAGAAACTAAATCTTTTTTTAGTATTAATAAGACTTGTAAGCTGTTTAACTTTTTCTTCAAGAGTAAATTCATCGTGCTGAACAGAATTAAAGCCACTTCTTATTTTATCAGTTCTCAATTCTTGTCTTTTCAATACTTCTTGAAAAGCATTAAAAAGCATATCAGCAGTAGCACCATTTAAAATATCACTTATTTCCTTAGGTACATCTTTTCTTATTTTCTTTATAAGCTCCTTATCACTTTCTTTGTAATAAGAATATCCTGCACTTTTTTGCATTACATTAAATTCTTGAGCAATACCTTTAAACTTTTTGTATTCAATAAGCCGTCTAACAAGTTCCTCTCTTGGGTCAATTTCTTCATCATTTTCATCTACTTCCTTTGGCAAAAGAAGTCTTGACTTAATTTCAATAAGAGTAGCTGCCATAATAAGAAATTCGCTAATATTTTCCATATTATACTTACCCATTTCATTAATATACTCCAAATACTGCTCTGTAATAAGGGCTATAGGAATGTCATAAATATCAATTTTATTTTTAACGATTAAGCTATATAAAAGATCCATAGGACCTTCAAACTTTTCAAGCTTAATCTCTATCTCTAAATTCATACCTTAACCTGCCTTTAAACAATAATGTTAACAACATAATTAAGAATCGGTGTAATCCAACCAAGCAAAATAAAGAATATAACAGCAATTTGCAATGGCTTTTCATATTGACCATATTTAATGGCTGAATTTGGGCTTAAAAAGCATCTTAAAATCCAACTGCCGCACATTGGGTAAACTGGCAAAATATTAAATACAGCTATTGCTGCAAAATTTCTTGCTAAATAATAAAGTGCTGTAGATAGATAACCTAAAATTATAGTATCCTGCACCATATTAGTTATAGCTTTAAAAACTATAGCTAGTATTACTGATATTAAAATTGGTGCAGTATAAGTAATAATAGTTCCTATTTTTCTATCTTTATAATTTCTGCTTGATGTTTCTGTTGGATTTGCCCAGCCATAACCAGTAAACAGAAATAACAAAAAACCAATAGGTTCAAAAGATTTAACAGGATTTAAAGTTAGCTTGCCTTGATTTTTAGGCAAAGTATCTCCTTGAAGAGTTGATACACTTGCCTTTATAAATTCAAATAAAGTTGTAACTATTATTATAGTAACTGCATTAATTAAGTAATAAATAATTATATCCATTTAATCTCCCCTAGTCTTGAATACGCTTGAACTTCTTTTCAAGCTCATATTTAGTCATTTCAATTATAGTTGGTCTGCCGTGAGGACAAGTAAACGGATCTTCAAGACTTAAAAGTCGTTGAATAAGTTCCTGTGCCTCACTATAGCTTAATCTGTCATTACCCTTAACAGCAGCTTTGCAACTCATCATAGCAATAGCATCTTCCTTTGTATCATAAATACTCTTCAAATTTTTATCAGCTAAAGTATCTACAATATCCATAAAAAAGCTAACATTACTTGGCGAATTAAAAACATAAGGTACTGCCCTTATGGCATAGGTTCTTGCTCCAAATTCTTCAATTTCAAAGCCAAAGCTTTCTAAAAGCTCTATATTTTCTTCTACAATAACTTTTTCACTTTCACTTAAATTAACTGCTATAGGTTGTAAAAGCTGTTGACTAGATATTTGAGAATTTTTAAATTTCTCTGTAAAATCTTCATATAATGCTCTTTCGTGGGCTGCATGTTGGTCAATTAAATACATACAGTTGTTCTGTTCAACAATCCAATAAGTTGCAAAAAGCTGACCAACTATTCTGTAATTATTAAAAAATGGCTTCCTTTTTTCTTTAACCTTAACTTCATTTAGTATTGGCTTTTCTTCTGACTTTTCAATAATATTTTCTCTTTCTATTGTATTCTCTACAACCTTTTGTTCATTATATATAGGTTCATAATATAAGTTATTAGCAGTATTTAATACTGTATTTTTAGGTTCTGGTAATTTTTCCGCAACACCTGAATTAGATAATATAGGCTTATCATCATATTTAAAATCATCAAAAGATTTAGATATAATACTTTCAACTTTATTTATATCAGCTTTATTAGTTTCAATATCTTCTAAAGTACTCTGAACATTATTAGACTTTATTTTTTTAGGCTTATCCCAAGTAACTTCTGGTATAAGTTCTGTATTTTTTAAAGCCTTTAAAACAGCATTATAAATTATATCATATATTAAATTGTCATCAGAAAATCTAACCTCAAGCTTAGTCGGATGAACATTAACATCAACAGTATTAGCAGGCACTTTAAGATTAAGTACAAAAACAGGGAATTTTCCTACCATTAATTTGCCCTTATAGGCTTCTTCAACAGCATTTTGAACTATACTACTTTTTATATATCTTCCATTTATAAAAAAGTTTTCATAGTTTCTATTTCCTCTTGAAAGCTCTGGCTTTGCTACAAGTCCTTCAACTATAAATCCATCTTTGCTATAAGAAGTTTCAATCATTTGTGATGCTATTTGTCTGCCATAAATATAAAGTACAACAGATTTAATATCACCATTACCATTAGTCTGCATAATCGTATTTCCATTATTTATATATTTTATAGCAATTTCTGGATGACCTAAAGCTATTCTATTAACAACTTCTGATACATATCCACCTTCTGTAGCTGGCTTTTTAAGAAACTTTCTTCTAGCTGGTGTGTTATAAAAAAGGTTTTTCATTATAAATACTGTACCATTGTTTCCAGCAGATTCTTCTTCCTTTTCTACTATACCACCATTTATAACTATTTTGTTGGCAACAGGGTTAGCCTGCGTTTTAGTAATCATTTCAACTTGGGCAACAGAGGCAATACTTGACAAAGCCTCACCTCTAAAGCCTAAAGTCATAATATCTTCCAAATCATCAAGTGTTCTTAACTTGCTTGTAGCGTGACGAAGAAAGGCTGTTTTAAGTTCTTCCTTAGGTATTCCCTTTCCATTATCAGTTATTTTTATTAAAGAAATGCCACCCTCTTTAACTTCAACTGTAATAGAAGTAGCCCCAGCATCTATTGAATTTTCCATTAATTCTTTAACAACAGATGCAGGTCTTTCAACAACCTCTCCTGCTGCAATCTTGTTAATAAGATTATTATCAAGTAAACGAATATTATTCATTTATATACCTCTATTCATCTATACTGCTTAATCCACTTAATTTTTCCTTAATATCATAAAGTTTTTTCATTGCTTCAAAAGGTGTAATATTATTTAAGTCAATACTTTCTACACTATCAGATATTTCTCTTAAAACTTCAACCTTTCTTGCAATAGGTTCATCATCATAACTAAAGTCCTCTGTATCTACATTAACAGTTTTATCCTCTGTAGCAAGAAGTTTCAATATAGTATTAGCTCTTTTAACAACACTTTTAGGAACACCAGCAATTTTAGCTACATGAACACCATAACTTCTATCCGTTCCACCTTCAATAATTTTTCTTAAAAATATAATATCCTCGCCTTGTTCCTTAACACTAACACAATAATTCTTAACACCATCTACTTTTCCTTCAAGTTCAGTAAGCTCGTGATAATGAGTAGCAAAGAGAGTTCTTGCACCAATTTTGTTAGCAATATATTCAAGCACAGCCCAAGCAATACTTAAACCATCAAATGTAGAAGTACCCCTACCAATTTCATCAAGTATAAGAAGACTATTCTTAGTAGCATTGTTAAGAATATTAGCTACTTCAACCATTTCCACCATAAATGTTGACTGACCAGTTGCAAGGTCATCTGATGCACCTACTCTGGTAAATATTCTGTCTGTTATACCAATTTCAGCACTTTCAGCAGGTACAAAGCTACCCATTTGTGCCATAAGCACAAGCAAGGCTGTTTGACGCATATATGTAGACTTACCAGCCATATTAGGACCGGTAATTATTGCAAGGGATTCTTTTTCATCAAGGTAAGTATTATTAGGAATAAAACTTTCTTTACTTACTTTTTCTATAACTGGATGTCTACCATCTTTAATATCAATAACACTAGAATTATTAACAATAGGCTTAATATAGTTGTTTTTATCTGCCACATTTCCTAAAGATTGAAGAACATCAATTACAGATAAATAATAAGCTGTGTTTTGTATTCTTTCGACCTTTTGTGCAATTTGATTTCTTATATTACTAAATAAATCATATTCAAGAGCCACTACCTTTTCATCAGCTCCTAAAATTGTATCTTCTATCTCTTTTAATTCTGGAGTAATATACCTTTCAGCATTAGTCAAAGTCTGCTTTCGAATATATCTATCCGGCACTTTGTCTATGTAAGAATTAGTAACCTCTATATAATAACCAAAAACTTTGTTATATTTAATTCTAAGTTTAGGTATGCCTGTAGCCTCTTTTTCCTTAGCCTCAAGTTCAGTAAGCCAACCTGCACCCTCAGTTTTTGCACTTCTTAATTTATCTACTTCATCATTATAGCCAGCCTTAATTATACCTCCCTCTCTCACACTAAAAGGTGCTTCATCAAATATACTTTCATTTATTATATTATATATATCCTCAAGACAATCGAATTTGTTATATATTTCATTAATATAACTAGAATTGTAATCTGAAATATTATTTTTAATTTGAGGAAGATAAGCAAAGGAATTTTTAAGTGCAATTAAATCCTTTCCATTAGCTGTTGCATAAACAACCTTACCCATTAAACGCTCAATATCATAAATTGTATTAAGCATTTCCTTTAAATCTTCCCTTTCAAAAGAAGAATTTTTAAAAGCCTCTACAGCATCAAGTCTTTTATTTATTTCTTCACTATCAATTAAAGGCTGTTCAAGCCATTTTCTCAAAAGTCTAGCTCCCATTGCAGTTTTAGTATTATCTAAAACCCATAAAAGTGAACCCTTTTTAGACTTATCTCTTATAGTTTGTGTAAGCTCCAAGTTCCTCCTTGAGCTTATATCAAGAACCATATACTTATTTGAAGAATACTTTTTAATCGAAGAAATGTGTGATAAATTATTCTTCTGTGTTTCAATAAGATATTCAAGTAATGCACCAGCAGAAATCACACAATGCCTATCATCTTCAAGTCCGAAGCCGGCAAGATTAAGTGTTTTAAAATGGTTACAAAGACAAATATTAGCATTTTGATAATCAAATGCCCAATTATTATATTCACTAACTTTAATATCAAAGATGTTGTTTATTTGTTCACTTAACTCAATTTCACCATTGCAAATAATTTCTGATGGGTTAAATCTGGCAATTTCGTCAATTACCTTGTTTTCTAAACCACTTTGTACTGATGTAACTTGAAATTCGCCAGTTGATACATCACAGCTGGCTACTCCATAGCCATTAACATTCTTGTAAATACACATAATATAATTATTTTTACTTTCATCAAGAACATTTGTATCAAGAACAGTACCAGGAGTTACAATTCTTATAACCTCTCTCTTTACAATACCTACAGCCTTTTTAGGGTCTTCTGTCTGTTCACATATTGCTACCTTATAGCCTTTTTCAACAAGTTTTGCAATATAACCATCAGCAGAGTGAAAAGGGACACCACACATAGGTGCCCTTTCCTCCTGACCACAATTTTTACCTGTAAGTGTAAGCTCTAGTTCCTTTGAAGCAATAACAGCATCATCATAAAAAAGTTCATAAAAATCGCCTAATCTATAAAATAAAAGACAATATTTATATTCTTCCTTAATCTGCATATACTGCTCCATCATAGGTGTTAGCTTAGCCATAAATTATCACCCTAATTAGTGGCAACCATTGCAACTGCTACAGCTACCTGTACAGCCACTAGCTTCATCTTCACAATCACCTGTTATAGTTGCCTGAAAAATTGACATTACCTTGTTAATAACAGCATTAAATTCACTTTCAGCCTGTACCATATCATTAATAATTTGATTTTTCTTTAAATCATTAATCATTTCAGTAAGTTTAGAACCCTCAGCCTTTAAATCTTCTTGAGAAATGCTACCTTCCTGAACTCTCATATTAACAGCCTCTCTGTAAGTATTGTAGTTTAAAAGCTGTTGTCTTGCTTCCTCATTGTTATCAAAAATATATCTTGTTTCAGCAACCTTCTTGCCTTCATCTGATGAAAGTACAGCATAAGCAAGTTCTCTTGCCTGTTCAAAAATTGAATTTTCCATTTTATTGCCTCATTTCTATTAATTTTTATCATAACATATCAATTTATAGTATAACATATTACGACTATATTTTCAATTATAATATTTTTAATAATAAAAGAGCACACAGCTATTTATAATAATATTAGGAGTTGTAACAAATAACTGTTAATTTGTCTACAACTCCCTTTATTATATATTTATTCTCTTTCTAATAGCAGAGCCTACATACATTGCTAAAATCATTTTAATTAAGTCAATAATAATAAATGGAGCCACACAAACCATAAAACTCTCTAAAAGAGATGTTTTCATAACAAAACTAAACCAAAAAACAGCAAGAATATAAACTACAATAGTTCCAATAATCATACCAGCAAATTGCATAATCTTATTATTAAACTTACTAACAAAAATACCACTAATAACAGTCATAAAAAAGAAACCTATAAGACAGCCACCAGTAGGTCCAAACGCTTTGCCAAAACCACCAGTAAATCCTGAAAAAACAGGCAAACCAACTAAGCCTAAAAGATAGTAAATCGTATAACTATATGTGGTATACTTAGTACCAATAACATAAACCGCAAAATAAAGTACCAAATTAGTAAAAGATATTGGTATTGGTCCAATCTGTATAGACAAAGGTGCAAGTATACAAATTACAGCAGTCATTAATGCTGTATAAGTCATATTTTTAATATTCATTTATTTATCCTCCTTATTTACCTAATATAAAAGCCATTTTTAACAAACATATCTTTATCCATTTTTATTGTACTACCTGTAGTAGTAAGAAAATCCCCAGTAATAGTTGCATTTGCTCCAGACTTAAAAGCATCTATGCCGTTGTTTTTCAATCTATTTCTACCAGCAGCCATTCTTATATCAGCCTTAGGATTAATATATCTAAAAATTGCAATAGTTTTTAAAATTTCATCTTCACTTAATGGTTTAGTATTTTCAAATGGAGTATCTTTAATTGGATTTAAAACATTAATAGGTATAGAATCAACACCTAATTCAGCCAAAGTAAAAGCCATATCTATTCTATCAACCATTGTTTCACCCATACCAATTATACCACCTGAACAAATTTCAAGTCCAGCTCTTTTAGCACTATGTATGGTGTCAATTTTATCTTGAAAGTTATGGGTAGTACATATATTTTTAAAATAATTTTCAGAAGTTTCTATATTACAATGGTATCTAATTACACCACTTTTCTTAAGCTCCTTAAATTGTTCATACTTTAAAAGACCAAAAGAAGCACAAAGACTTATATTTTTTAATTGCCTATGTATTTTATCATAAATTGAAATAGCCTTTTTAAAATCAGCTCCAACTAAATTTTTGCCTGCTGTTACTATAGAATATCTATTTATACCAGAATCTCTATGTTTTTTACAATCTTCTAAAATAATATCTTCATTTAAAAAGCTATAACATTTAACACCTGTGCTATGATACCTTGACTGAGCACAAAATTTACAATTTTCACTACAATTTCCACCTTTCCCACTTATAATGGAACATAGGTCTACTTTGTTGTTGCAAAATTTTTGTCTTATTTTATCTGCACCTAAACATAAATCTGATACACTACATTTAATTATATTTAGTGCTTCTAATTTTGTTATTTTTCCACCATTTAATATTATTTCAGTTACTTTATTTAACATATTAACACCTCCAAACTATTTAATATAATATCACTAACATTTTATATTGTCAACTATATAATTTTTATAAGTTTACAATTATCAAACAAAAAACCCTTATGTTACCTATACACATATAGTAACACAAGGGTTTTTTGTTAAATTAGTAATTTTCAGCTTTAATTTGGAAATAACTCTTTGGATGATTACAAATCGGGCATATTTCTGGAGCTTTTTGACCAATCACAATATGACCACAGTTAGCACACTGCCAAATCATATCACCATCTCTTGAGAATACAAGACCATTTTCAATATTACTTAAGAGTTTTTTATATCTTTCTTCGTGTTCTTTTTCAATAGCGGCCACTCCATCAAAAAGAGTAGCTATTTCTTCAAAGCCTTCTGCTCTAGCCTCTTCAGCAAAAGTTTTATACATATCAGTCCACTCATAGTTTTCACCCTCAATAGCATCTTTTAAATTAGTTATTGTATCGGAAATACTACCATTATGTAACAGTTTAAACCAAATTTTTGCGTGTTCTTTTTCATTAGCAGCAGTTTCTTCAAAAATATCTGCTATTTGTTGATAACCATCTTTTCTAGCTTTACTTGCATAATATGTATATTTATTTCTTGCCTCAGACTCACCTGCAAAGGCTATCTTTAAATTATTCTCTGTCTTAGTTCCTTTTAAATCCATAACAATTCCTCCTTATTAAAAGCTAGGCTGTTGCAGATACACAACAGCACTAAATTGTTTATCTTGGATATTTAATCTGAGCCTGTGCAGCTGCAAGTCTTGCAATAGGCACTCTATATGGAGAGCAACTTACATATGTAAGACCAACTCTATGACAAAACTCTACAGATGATGGGTCACCACCGTGTTCGCCACAAATACCTAATACAATATCAGGTCTAGTTGACTTACCTAATTCTGCTGCCATTTTAACTAACTTACCAACACCTGTTTGGTCAAGCTTAGCAAATGGGTCAGATTCATAAATCTTCTTTTCATAATAAGAATCAAGGAATTTACCTGCATCATCTCTTGAAAAACCAAATGTCATCTGTGTAAGGTCATTAGTACCAAATGAGAAGAACTCAGCCTCTTTAGCAATTAAATCAGCAGTGAGAGCAGCTCTAGGAATTTCAATCATAGTACCAACCTTATACTTTAAGTCAACTCCGGCATCTTTAATAATAGAATCAGCAGTCTTAGTAACAACACCTTTAACATAAGCAAGTTCTTTAACTTCACCAACTAAAGGAATCATAATTTCTGGAACTATGTTCCATTCCGGATGTGCCTTATTTACATTAATAGCAGCTTTGATAACAGCTGTAGTTTGCATTTTAGCAATTTCCGGATAAGTAACAGCAAGACGACAACCTCTATGACCCATCATTGGATTAAACTCGTGAAGAGATGCTATAATATTCTTAATATCCTGCACACTCTTACCCTGTGCCTTAGCAAGAAGTTCAATATCAGCTTCTTCAGTAGGTACAAACTCGTGTAAAGGTGGGTCAAGAAATCTAATGTTAACGTGTTTACCCTCCATAGTTTCGTAAAGTTGTTCAAAATCACTTTGTTGCATTGGTTCAAGTTTGTCAAGGGCAATTTCTCTTTCTGCAACTGTATCTGAACAAATCATTTCTCTTATAGCTGAAATTCTATCAGGTTCAAAGAACATATGCTCTGTTCTACAGAGACCAATGCCTTCTGCACCAAATTCAACAGCCTGCTTTGCATCTCTAGGAGTATCAGCATTTGTTCTAACCTGCATTACCCTAAATTCATCAGCCCAATCCATAATTCTACCAAATTCACCACTAATAGATGCAGGAACAGTAGCAATAGCCTCACCATAAATGTTACCAGTTGAACCATCTAATGAAATCCAATCACCTTCGTGATAAACCTTGCCAGCAAGTTCAAACTTCTTATTAGCTTCGTCCATTTTAATTACACCACAGCCAGATACACAACAAGTACCCATACCTCTTGCAACAACAGCTGCGTGAGAAGTCATACCACCTCTAACAGTAAGTACACCCTGAGCATAATTCATACCTTCTATATCTTCTGGAGAAGTTTCAAGTCTAACAAGAACAACCTTTTCACCAGACTTAGCCCAAGCAACAGCATCGTCGGCTGTAAATACAATTCTACCACAAGCCGCACCAGGTGACGCAGCAAGAGCAGACGCAACAGGAATAGCAACCTTTAAAGCCTCTTCATCAAACTGTGGATGAAGTAAAGCATCAAGCTGTTTAGGGTCAATCATACAAACAGCCTCTTGTGGAGTAATCATACCTTCATCAACAAGGTCACAAGCAATCTTTAAGGCAGCAGCAGCAGTTCTCTTACCATTTCTGGTTTGGAGCATATAAAGATGCTTATCTTCAATAGTAAACTCCATATCCTGCATATCCCTATAATGACTTTCCAATTTTTTACAAATATCAACAAACTGTTCATAAACCTCTGGCATAACTTCCTTAAGCTGTGCAATAGGTTGAGGCGTTCTAACACCAGCAACTACATCTTCACCTTGAGCATTCATAAGAAATTCACCATAAAGCTTATTTTCACCTGTTGCAGGATTTCTTGTAAAGGCTACACCTGTACCGGAAGTTTGACCCATATTACCAAATACCATAGACTGAACATTAACAGCAGTACCCCAAGAACCTGGAATATCATTCATTCTTCTATAGTAAATAGCTCTAGGATTATTCCAAGAACGGAATACAGCCTTAATAGCCCCCATCAACTGCTCCTTAGGGTCTGTTGGAAAATCTTCACCGATTTTAGCCTTATACTCTGCCTTAAACTGTTCAGCAAGAATCTTTAAATCTTCTGCATCAAGTTCAGTATCAAGCTTAACGCCTTTCTTTTCCTTCATATCATCAATAAGTTGCTCAAAATATTTTTTGCCAACTTCCATAACAACATCAGAATACATCTGTATAAATCTTCTGTATGAATCATAAGCAAATCTAGGATTGCCAGTCTTTTTAGCAAAGGCTACAACAACATCATCATTAAGACCAAGGTTTAAAATAGTATCCATCATACCTGGCATAGATGCTCTTGCACCGGAACGAACAGAAACCAAAAGAGGATTTTCAAGGTCACCAAATTTTTTACCGGTAATTTTCTCCATTTTGCCTATGTATTCCATAATTTGAGTCTGAATTTCATTATTAATTGTTTCATTATCCTCATAATATTGAATACAAGCCTCTGTAGTAATAGTAAAACCTTGAGGAACAGGCATACCCAAGCTAGTCATTTGAGCTAAATTAGCACCTTTACCCCCTAAAAGCTCTTTCATATTTTCATTTCCCTCAGAAAATAAGTACACAAATTTCTTGCCCATCTCAATCGCCTCCAGTTGTGCATACTGCACATAAATATATTCTAAATCTTATATATATTATAGCATAAACTTTAATTATTGCAAGCTTTATTTTTAATAAATATAGCAATATAGTTATTTTTTTTACAAAATTACAATAGATTTTTAATAAATTTGCATTATATTATATTTTTATTCATTATATACATCCTCCAGCTACAACAACAAACATCACAGCAGCAACAACAGCAAATTTCAAATTAAATTTCTTCTTTTCACCTGTGACCGCACTTTCATTAACTGATTCATTTTTCAACTCATTGTCTTTTATTTCAGATGTATCTACAGCATCAGTATTTGCTTTATCTTCTTTCTCTTGCTCTTTGGCATCTTCATTTACGGTTTCATTACTATCCGATGCAATTTCATTACTGTCATCTTTTTTCACTTTTACCCCACAATATGTACAAAATATTGATTTATCATCAATTTCATTATTACAATTTGGACATTTCATCATTCTTCCTCCCTCTTTTTAACACAATAATGCCTAATAGTATCTATTTTTTCATCATTATATGAACATTTTCAACAAAATTATACTATTTTAATATATAAAAATCAACCAAAAAGTTATTTTTTATTTATTTCAATTTTTTATATTACTTAATTTTACATTTCAAAACACAAAAATCCCCTGCAATCTTACACTGCAGGGGAAATAAATCAGATATTTAAAATTCCATTTTCTTAAGTAAGTAATCCTTTAAATCAGCAATAGCAACTCTTTCCTGTTCCATAGTATCTCTATCTCTTACAGTAACACAGCCGTCAGTTTCTGTGTCAAAGTCATAAGTAATACAGAAAGGTGTACCTATTTCATCTTGTCTTCTATATCTCTTACCAATAGACTGTGCATCATCAAAGTCACAAGCAAATTCCTTAGAAAGCATAGCATAAACTTCTGTTGCCTTTTCAGAAAGCTTTTTAGATAATGGTAAAATTGCAGCCTTATATGGTGCAAGTGCTGGGTGGAAACGAAGTACAGTTCTTACATCGCCACCTTCAAGTTCTTCCTCATCATAAGCCTCACAAAGGAAAGCAAGTGTAACTCTATCAGCACCAAGTGATGGCTCAATACAATAAGGAACATACTTTTCATTAGTAGTTGCATCAAAGTATTCCATAGCTTCACCAGAATGTTCAGCGTGTGCCTTAAGGTCAAAGTCAGTTCTTGATGCAATACCCCAAAGTTCGCCCTTGCCAAATGGGAACATATACTCAATATCAGTAGTTGCATTACTATAATGAGCAAGTTCAGCTGCCTCGTGGTCTCTTAAAACAATGCTAGACTCCTTAATATTAAGACTTAATAACCAATCTACGCAGAATTTTTTCCAGTAAGCAAACCAATCAAGCTCAGTACCAGGCTTACAGAAAAATTCAAGCTCCATTTGTTCAAATTCTCTAGTTCTGAAAATAAAGTTACCAGGTGTAATTTCATTTCTGAAAGACTTACCAATCTGACCAATACCAAAAGGAATTTTCTTTCTAGTTGTTCTCTGAACATTTTTAAAGTTTACGAAAATACCCTGTGCAGTTTCAGGACGCATATATACAACATTCTTAGCATCTTCAGTAACGCCAGCGTGAGTCTTAAACATAAGGTTAAACTGTCTAATATCAGTAAAGTTATGAGCACCGCAGCTAGGACAAGGAATATTTTTTTCATTAATATAATCCATCATCTGCTCATTAGTCCAACCATCAGCATTGCCATCAATACCATTAGACTTGTTGTAATCTTCAATAATATTATCTGCTCTAAATCTTTCCTTACAATCCTTACAATCCATAAGAGGGTCATTAAAGCCACCAACATGACCTGATGCAACCCATACTTCAGGATTCATAAGAATAGCACAATCAACACCTACATTATAAGAGCTTTCCTGTATAAATTTCTTCCACCAAGCTCTTTTAACATTGTTCTTAAGCTCTACACCTAAAGGACCGTAATCCCAAGAGTTAGCAAGTCCACCATAAATTTCTGAGCCAGGATATACAAAGCCTCTAGCCTTTGCCAATGCTACAACCTTTTCCATTGTCTTTTCCATTTTGAGTTATCCTCCTTAAATGTATCTTATTATATATTTAATAATTAGTTGTCTATTATATTATCATCTGCTGGTATAATCATCCACGCAATTAAATAAACCCAAAACAATCCACTAAATGAGCAAATTGCAAGAATAACCACAGCAAGACGCACAATAGTTTTGTCAATTCCAAAGTAATTAGCAATACCAGAACATACACCTGCAATCATTTTATCATTTTTATCTCTGTAAAGTTTTTTCATAATAACTCCTTCTATTTGTACTTCATACCAAAATATCTGTTTTTAGCAAAGCTAAAATTTTTATCTCCACATATAATAATGTGGTCAATTAACTTAATTTTAAGTGACTCTAATCCCTCATTAAGTGCTCTTGTTATTTGATAGTCCTCTGTTGATGGCTCGCAAAAACCCGATGGGTGATTATGTCCTATTATAACAAAACTAGCCTTATTAAGTAAAGCCTTTTTTAATATATTATCACAACAAAGTGAAACTTCTACTGCATTTCCATCACTTATTCTGTCAATTGATATGACCTTTTTAGCTATATCCAATGACACAAGGTAAAATGATTCAAAAGGTTGAGCCTTTAAAAGGCCAGAAAACAAATCAACAGCCTTTGAAAAACAATCTATTATCTTTCCCTTTGAATAAAAGCTCTTTGTATATCTTCTCATTACACTAGGAAACATACTAAGATAAATTGCCACATTTTCGGTAAGCTTTGCTTCTTGAACCAATTGCTCCGGCTCTGTGTTAATAACACCATGTAATGAACCATACATTGATATTAGTTTTTTAGCTACAGGCTTTGTATCCTTCATAGGATAAGCATAAAAAAGCATCATTTCCAAAACTTCATAGTCTTGAAAACTATCCATATTACCATCTGTCAAAAATCTTTCCTTTACTCTTTGTCTATGTCCTTTATTAGGATTGTCATTTTTAGAATCTGCCATATCAGACCTCATCAATATATTTTGTGTATTCCCTAAATTTTCCATTATATATTATATTAAGAAGTTTATCTACTCTTTCAGTTGCCTTAATTATAAGTTCAGTAGCTATTATGTTTTCTTTTAATGCTTTTGCAACTTCATCTAAATCTACAACTTTAACAAAACCATTAGCATAAACTATAACATCAATAAGCAGGTCATTGAATGTATAGTTTTCTTTTTTGTCATCAATTTCTGTTTCAATAATATCACAGTACCAATAAATCAAATTATTATTATCATCGAGGAATTTACTAACTTTAAAGCCATCCTTTATAAAATAACAGGAAACACCGTGAGTAAAGTCGTGGCGTGGTGTAAGCACATTCCACTTTGTAACAATTTTTTCGTCATCTATACTTATAATTTCATCATTTTTAAGACATATAAGCTCATTTGGTATGTATCTTTTACGCCAAAGAACAACTTTATCCATTCAATCCCTCCTTTTATTACTAACAACAGACCTTATGCCAGAATAAAGCAACTTAATATTAGTTCCACCTACTCCTTTTGAATACATTTCAATAATACCAGCACACTCTAGCTTTTTTAGTCCATTTATTATTATTGAGCGTGTAATGTTATATTTTTTTGAAATGTCACTTATTACTATATTTCCACTATTTTTATCAACACTATCAAGTACTGCACAAATACCCTCAAGCTCCTTTTTAGTAAGTCCATTAACAGCTGAATTTACTACATTTTTATAAAGAGCTGTCATTTTTTCAAGAAGAATTTTTTCCTTAATTATTTTAACAGCAAATAAAAGAAAGCTATAATTAGCCTTTAAAACATTATATTCTGAACAGAGTACAAAACCATCTATTTTTATTCTTGATGTATATAAATCACTACCATACACCTTTTTATTTGATATAATGACGGTTATTCTTGAATTAATTTCACTTTCAATTAAGGAGAAAAGTTCATAAGACGAACTTTCTCCTACTTTTCCTATAAAATCAGCTACTCTTTCAGTATACTCTTTCATTTTAAGTCCTCTTAATTAGCCTCTTTATCCTCATTTTCAACCACATAGTTACATTCGGTATTACTACACATAACCTTTATTTTCTTAGTTCCCTTTTCTACTAAAGCAGAACCACACTTAGGGCATTTATCCCCTGTTGGCTTATCCCAAAGCATAAGTGAACACTCTGGATTATTTTCACAGCCATAATACTTTCTACCTTTTTTAGTCTTTTTAATAAGGACTTTTCCACCGCATAAAGGACAGTTTACACCAGCCTCCTCAAATAAAGGCTTTGTATTTCTACATTCTGGGAAACCAGGACAAGCAAGAAATTTGCCAAACTTGCCATATTTAATAACCATATTTCTGCCACATTCCTCACATATTACATCAGTAACAACATCAGGAATTTCAACATTTTCAACTTTATTTTCAGCTTCTTCAAGAAGATGTTTTAAAAGGGGATAGAAATTTCTAAGTACTTCTTTCCATTCCATTTTCCCCTCTTCTACCTCATCAAGAGCAGCCTCCATATCAGCAGTAAAAGCATTATTTATAATTTCTCCAAAATTATTTTTAATAATTTCATTAACTATTTCGCCAAGTTCAGTAGTGTAGAAAACCTTGTTTTCTTTAGTAACATAATTTCTTTGTTGAATTGTAGTAATAGTTGGGGCATAAGTTGATGGTCTGCCTATACCAAGCTCTTCAAGCGTCTTAATAAGCATAGACTCTGTGTATCTTGCCGGTGGCTGAGTAAAGTGTTGATTAGAAGTAACACTTACAATATCAAGTTTATCTCCTGCCTCAATTTCAGGTATTGTACCCTCATCACTTTTTTCCTCATTTTTCTTGTAAACTGCAAGATAACCATCAAACTTAATCTTTGAACCTGATGCTCTAAAAATATATTTATCTGACTGAATGTCAGCACTTAATGTCATATATTCAGCTGATGACATTTGACTAGCAACAAATCTTTCCCAAATAAGTTTATACAATCTATATTGGTCTCTTGAAAGACTATCTTTAATTGAATCTGGAGTTCTTAATGCTGATGTTGGTCTTATAGCCTCGTGAGCATCTTGGGCTCTTTTATCGGTTTTGTACTTTCTTCTTTCCTTAATATAGGTATCACCAAAGTTACCAAGAATGTAATCCTTAACTTCTTCATATGCCTCATCAGCAATTCTCACAGAGTCCGTTCTAATATAAGATACAAGACCAACTGTACCTTCACCCTTAATATCAACACCTTCATAAAGTTGCTGTGCTATTCTCATTGTCTTTTGAGATGCATAATTAAGAAGTTTAGATGCCTCCTGTTGCATTGTACTTGTTGTAAATGGAGCAGGAGGATTTTTTTGTCTGCTACCCTTTTTAACACTTTTAACTTCAAAGCCAGCCTTATTAACAGTATCTACAATCTTTTTAGTTTCTTCCTCTGTGTTAAGCTCCATTTTGCCATTAACATCACCATAAAACTTTGCAGAAAGTTTTTTACCCTTTTCAGTTTGAAGTTCTGATTCTATTGACCAATATTCCTTTGGAATAAAGTTCTTGATTTCCTCATCTCTATCACAAATAAGTCTTAAGGCAACAGATTGAACTCTACCAGCACTTAAACCTTTTTTGACCTTTTTCCAAAGGAGAGGGCTTATTTTGTAACCAACAATTCTATCCAATGCTCTTCTTGCCTGCTGTGCATCAACAAGATTCATATCAATTTCTCTTGCTTCTTTAATAGACTTTTTAACAGCATTTTTAGTTATTTCGTTAAATGTTATTCTATATGTTTTAGCAGGGTCAAGCCTTAAAGCAAAAAGTAAATGCCAGCTAATAGCTTCTCCCTCACGGTCAGGGTCAGTTGCCAAGTAAACTTTGTCAGCTGTTTTAACTTCTTTCCTAAGTTTCGCTAAAAGTTCACCCTTGCCTCGTATTGTAATATACTTTGGTTCAAAATCATTTTCTATATTTATACCAAGCTCGCTTTTAGGCAAATCCCTAACATGACCTACAGATGCTTCAATTTTATAATTAGAACCTAAAAATTTTTTTAATGTTTTAGCCTTAGCAGGTGACTCTACTATAACTAAATATTTTTTTTTCGTTTTAGCAGCTTTTTCATTTTTTTTAGGCTTATCAGCCGCCTTAGAACTTATATTATCACTCATTATATCCTCCTAAAGACTGCGTACTACCTTTTGACCAGATAATCTTCTTATACAACCCTTAAGTTCCAACATTGTCAAAAGGCAGGTAACCTCTCTTGTATCCATATTCAACTTTTCAATTAATTCATCAGCCGAAATTGGCTCATAACTTATACAATCATATAACATTTTCTCCTCTTGTGCAAGAGGAATTAAATCTTTTTCAGATTTTTTTAATTCCTTCTTTAATATTTTAATGCCTAAATCCTCCAAAATATCCTGTGCACAAGTTATTGGAGTACAACCCCTTCTTATTAAATCATTACAACCCTTACTGAGTTTACTTGTAATATTACCAGGAACAGCCATAACAATTCTGCTATTTTCAATAGCTCTATCAGCAGTTATAAGAGAACCACTTCTTTCAGCAGCCTCTATAACAAGGGTTGCCCTAGATAAGCAGGCAATTATTCTATTTCTATAAGGAAAATTTGCCTTAAAAGGTTTTGTTCCTAAAGGAAATTCACTTATTACACAACCTTTTTCTTTAATTTCATTATACAAATTCGTGTTAACTACAGGATAACATACATCAACACCAGTACCTAAAACTGCAATAGTTTCACCACCAGTATCAATAGCTGCCTTATGAGCAATGGCATCAATACCCATAGCCAAACCGCTTACAATGCCAACTCCTGCCTCTGCCAATTCCCTTGATAAACTGTTGCAAACAGTTGCTCCATAGTCAGTTATTCGTCTTGAACCAACAATACTAACCATAGGATAAGAATTTTCTGGCAATTTACCAACAACATAAATTCCCAAAGGAGGTTCATTCATTGCAGTAAGAGATTTAGGAAACTCCTTATCCTTAGGAGTATAAAACTTTGCATCAGCTTTATAAAGCTTTTCAATTTCTTTATCTATATCATATCTATATCGACTTTTTATTATAGTTTCAAGTGCCTTATCTGACAAAATTTTAGTAGCTAAAAGAGTTTTTCTATCAGCAAGCCACACATTTTCACAACTGCCAAGAGTCCTTATTAATTTATATTTAGTATCAACACTTATGCTCATTAATGAACTAAGCCACATTATGTAATTATTTTCTGTATACATAAGAACCTCACTAATGTAAAAACTTTCTATCTAAATTTCTAAGTTGAATAGCCTCTGCAATATGATTAACAAGTATATTTTCACTACTATCAAGGTCAGCTATAGTTCTTGCTAATTTTAAAAGTTTATGATAAGCTCTTGCACTAAAATTAAGAGTATCAAAAGCATTTTTAAGTATAGTTTTTTCCATATCACCTAAAGGACAATATTTTTCAATCTGTGCTGCATTTAATTGTGAATTAAAATATATATTTTCATTTTTATATCTTTCTTGCTGTATTTTATGAGCAGAAACAACTCTTTTTTTAATATCAGCAGAACTTTCACCTTTTTTATCCTTAGCAAGTGATTTGTAGTCAACAGGTCCAGCCTCAACTTGAATATCTATTCTATCCAATAAAGGTCCACTTATTCTACCCATATATTTACTAATTTTATTTGGTGTACAATTACATTTATCAGAATATCCATAATATCCACAAGGACACGGATTCATACTAGCAACAAGCATAAAATCTGCTGGATAAGTCATTGTACCATTTACCCTTGATATATTAACAACACCATCTTCTAAAGGCTGTCTTAATTCCTCTAACACATCTCTATGGAACTCTGGAAGTTCATCTAAAAACAATATAGCATTATGTGCCAAACTAACCTCTCCCGGCTTAGGTACTCTACCTCCACCAACCATAGCAGAGCCTGAAATTGTGTGATGAGGCGAACGGAAAGGTCTTTTTGTAATTAAAGCACTTCTATTCCTAATTAAACCGGAAACTGAATATATTTTAGTTATTTCAATACTTTCTTCAAATGTAAGGTCAGGTAAAATAGTAGGAAGTCTTTTTGCCATCATTGTTTTACCAGAGCCTGGAGGTCCTATCATTAGTATGTTGTGCATACCTGCCGCTGCAATTTCTAAAGCTCGTTTTACATTTTCTTGTCCCTTTACATCAGAAAAATCATTATTATAGTTTTCACTTTCAGAAAAAAGAGCATCTATATCTACAGTTACAGTTTCAACAGGTATATTACCATTTATAATATCTACAAATTCGTCTATTCTTTTAATGCCTATAACTTCAATATCTTTAACAAGAGCTGCCTCTTGAACATTGTCAAAAGGGACAAAGCATCTTTTAAATCCATTTTCCCAAGCTGAATAAACCATTGGAAGTATACCATCTACACTTTTAACGCTACCGTCAAGAGAAACTTCACCAATAATAATGCTATCTGCCACTTTATCTGCTTTAATTTTATCAACACAAGCTAAAATGCCCATAGCTATAGGTAAGTCAAAAGCCGGTCCCTCTTTTTTAGTATTAGCTGGAGCAAGATTTACAGTAATTTTTTTTACAGGAAATTCAAAACCGGAATTTTTAATAGCTGTACGCACTCTTTCCT
>UMFG01017855.1_pt1 | contig 20839 bp, 12 predicted proteins | sample 1964961 | NCBI WGS metagenome assembly UMFG01 (sample SAMEA4836041, study PRJEB28245) | human gut metagenome | biome: gut microbiome; material: fecal sample | place: Denmark | collected 2008
AAAACTTTTTAATTAATATTTACTATATATAATTTTTAAACTATAATTAACCAATTAAATTATAAATAATTACAGCAACTTCTGCTCTTGTTGTTTCATCCTTAGGTTTAAATTGATTATTGTCATTGCCTTTAATAATTTCTGCCTCAAAAAGTGTCTTAATACTGTCTAAAGCATAATTTGAAATATTAACTTCATCACTAAATGACTTGTATACAACACTTTTACTTAACTCTATACCTAATTTATTAGCATATCTATTTGCCATACAAGCCATATCCTGCCTTGTAATACTGTCATTAGGAGCAAAGTTATCATTATTAACACCATAAACAATTCCATTATTATATGCCCAAGCAACTGCATCATAGTACCAATTATCACTATTTACATCTTTAAAACTGCAATTTTTATTATTTTTTGCACCAGATGCTCTATAAAGCATAGCAACAAATTCTGCCCTAGTTACACTATCATTTGGAGCAAAGTTATCATTGTTCTTACCAGATATTATACCTCTTTTGCTAAGCTCTGTAACAGCCTTATTTGCCCAATGAGATTTAGGTACATCAGTAAATGTTTTGCTACTGCTATCTACTACTGACTGTGAATTACTATTGTCTAAATCACCAGAATTGTTATTAGTGTTATTTTCTGTTGTTATTTCTGTTGTTGTTTCTGTTGTTGTTTCTGTTGTAGAAGTTGTAGTTGTATTACTAGAAGAACCTCCACCTGAACCACCTGAAGATTTATCATCATCTCCCCAATCAGAGTTGCCACCATTATAATCTTCTTTTGTATAGTCAGCAGTATAATATAAAGAAACAACATCTCCATCTGAAAGTACAAAGCTATTGATACCTACATTAGGAATATCTCCATTTACTTTATACATCCAACCACTATTAGGTCCTTTATCAAATTCAGATAAAGTTTTACCATTATAAGTAATTGAATGAACATAACCTTCCTCAAGACCTATAGCAGTAACTCCATTATTAATAAATATCTTTGTAATAAGGTCTGCCACATTGGAGTTTGGATTAATTGATACATTGTCTTCACTTAACCAAGTAGAATCATCACCAACAAGAGAAAAGCTTACTCTAATATATTCATCTTCAACACTACCACTATTATTTTTAGTAGTAGTTTCTGTTGTAGCATCAGTTGTTATTTCTGTTGTTGTTTCCTCTGTTGTAGCATCAGTTGTTATTTCTGTTGTTGTTTCCTCTGTTGTCAATTCAGTTGTTGTTTCAACTTTATTGCTGCCAATAGCTACAATATAGCCAGAATCATTTTGATAGTAAATTGTACCATTACTATCAGCAATAGGGGAATGTATACAATAATTCTTATATTCACTTAAATCAATAAGTGTCTTACAATCTGTACCATTATATACTAATAAATCACCATTAGGTCCATTAACAGTAAAGTAAACATTAATAACACCATTGTTGTCACCAATTAATGGTGATGACTGTGCATTATTTTCTGTTTTATAAGTATAAATTTGATTTAAGTCAGTATCAAATACACTAAAATAACCACTAGGATACTTACCATTGCCACAAACATAAACCTTACCATTATAAACAGCCGGTGTACTTGTTGACCCATTTGCATTTTCATTTATAATAACTGACTTGTGGTTTGAAAGTTTACCATTAGTTATATCCATTGAATGAATAAAGCCAACCTTATCTGTAAAGTAAATCTTCCCATTACTATATGTAACGCCAGCTCTAATATCAGAAGATACATTATAGCTATCGACTAAGTTACCATTAGTATCAACTACACTTAACTTACCACCTTCACCGCCAAATACAATATAATTATCAACAGCAGTTGCACCACTCCAGTAGAAACCATTGTAGCTACCTTTTTCACCAGCAATTTTCCAAATATATTCACCTGTTAAGGCATCAAGACAATAGTAATATCCTGAGCCATTATTACCTGTTACTACTGTACCTGCATATACTCTACCCTTGTTGTAATATATAGGTGTTAAGCCTTGTGAATTTGTTTCATCCCCAGGGAGTTCACTTGTCCATAACTTTGACAAATCATCAGCATTTAAGGCTTCAACTTGACCTTTGTCTAACTGAACAAATATTTTACCATCACCATAGGCAATAAAGTATGTATAACCAATAGCTGAATCAAGAGTAGCTTTTGCAATAATTTCACCAGTTGTTTTATCAATTTTTAAAACATTAGTTGACTCTGCTGTATAAATACAATTATTAGCAATAACTGAACCTGCCATAGCAGACCAGCCATTTTTAATCTGTGTTGCCCATTTAACTTTTACATTATCTGGAGTTGGAGTTTGAGCCTTTACAACAGGAATGCCTTTTGTATCTTTTCTAAATAATCCCCACTCAACATTTGTATCAGTATTATTTGTAGTAGTTTCTGTAGTTGACTCACTTGAATTAACCTTATCAAGTACAATATCTATTGTTACTCCAGCACCACTAACAGTAAAGTCCCCAGTCTTAGTAACATATCCCTCAGCACTTGCCTTATAAGTATAGTTACCATTAAAAAATGAATATGAACCCCAACTAGGCTCTATAACCTTGCCGTCACTATTTTTTACTTCAAGGGTTGCTGTGTCTGGATTAACATTTATAGTTGAATAGTAGCCATAAATTTCAGCTTCATAATCATCCACATAAAATACTTCAACAGTATCCCCAGCATTAGGTATAACTTGGTCAATAGACGTAGATGCCATTTCACCATTCACTTTTGTCATCCAGCCACTTTTGCTGCCATTAGTGTATGCTGCTAATGTGTCACCCTTAGGTGTAGTTATTGATGACAAATAGCCACCATACTGACCAACAGAATAATCGCAGCTATATCCATTGTCAGTTAAAACATTTTGTAATATTGTACCTGCATCTTCACCAGTTACATCATAGTTAGTATTTATCCACTCCTCATAAGCAGTATGACCACTAGTGCCGTGAATAGTGTCGCCAGTTACAATAAAGGTGATTTTATCTGCTGATGCAAACACATTAAAGCTTAATGCCATTACAAAAGCAAGTATAATTGCAACAAAACGACTAAATTTTGTCTTAATCATTTAAAGACCTCCTTTTTTATATTATTGCATTAAAATATACACACTCTCCACCTAAGAGTATGTTCTAAAAAGTCACAACGGCAAGTATTCTGACTTGTACATCAACCTTAGCTACGCCTTCTCATTAAAAATAACAATGGCATAATGTAGCCTCGTCCGTACTTACAGCAGAGGTAAGACTGTACTGGATTTACACCAGTTTCCATAACCGTCAGCACTTTTTATTCAATTACAGAAAACAGTATAACATTAATTTAAAACTGTTTCAACATTTTTTTATAAAAGACCAAATTTTTTCTTAACACGAGTAATTTTTTCAACTAAGGGATTTGCAAATAAATATATAAAGCAAACTGTTGAAACTGCGTGAACTAAATCAAAAACAAAGCCTGATACCATCATAGTTAAAATCATAGGCAATGTAATAGTATCCTGTGTCATAAGAACAGATGATGTGTTCATAATTGTACCATATATTAACAAAACAGAAATAAAAGCAAATATAGCAATAGGTATTCTTCTAGGCATATTGTTTTTAATAAAAAATAACCTTAAAGCACCGGCAAGAAAGCCAATTATACCAAAGGCAAACATTTGCCAAGGTGTCCAAGGTCCTTGACCGAAATAAAAATTACTACAAAATCCACTTAATGCACCAATTATAAAACCAGACTCACTGCCTAAACATATTCCCGATATAATAACTAATGCACTAACTGGCTTAACTTGAGGAAAAGGTGCAAAAACTATTCTGCCAGCTACACATATAACACACATACTGGCTATAATAACTATTTCCCTTACTCTCATTCTTCTACTTTCAAAAAGAATAAAAAAAGGTGTCATAGTCATTAAAATAATAGCAAAACTAATAACATAATATTTTCTATTGTCTAAAAATGTTATACCAAACCATATTGAAATAGGTATTAAAAATAATATTATTAAACTGGATAAAAGTATTCTTTTGTTTAATGTTGCTTTTAGTCTTTCTTCTCTTTTGTTAGTCATATTATCTGGTGGCTTAGGTCTATTATTATTGCTAACAACAATATTTTCATTTTTATTAAAGGCTGAAATAATTTCCTCTGTAGTAATTCCATTGTCTACAATACCAGATGCAATTTTACAAGCAGGAGTTGTATAAAAAAAGTTGTCTGTAAAAAAGCTATGAGTAAAACTAGGATTTACAAGCTGACCATCAAAACACATAGCACATCTATCAGCGAACCTACTACAAAACTCAATATCGTGACTAACCATCACAACAGTAATACCTAAATTTCTTATTATATAACCTAACTTTCCTTTCATAAAGGAATCAATACCCTTTGTAGGTTCGTCTAAAAGTAATATATCAGGTTCAAGTAAAAGCAACTTACAAATAGCACACCTTTGCAACTCACCACCAGATAAATCATTAGGATTTTGCTCCAACAAGCTTTCTATTTCAAGAAGTTTTACAGCCTTATCTATATTTTTGCCAGTTGACTTTAAATCTAACAGAATATTTCTTTCTGTAAACAATGCTATAGGACTTTGAGGTAACATAAGTACCTTACCTTTTATATTTAAATTACCACTATAAGCCTTATTAAGCCCTGCAAGAACACGAAGAGTTGTTGTTTTGCCACTGCCATTGCCACCAAGTATAGCAAAGACCTCACCCTTTTTAATGTCAATATCCATATTTCTAACAATATCTTTATCCTTTTTATATGCAAAAAATAGTTCCTTACCCTTTATAACAGACTCCTTAGATATATTTTCATTAACATTAATATAATATTTACTATTAGCATAATTGTTAAGCCAAATTTTAGCCTCTGTAACTGTTAAAGGTGAATCACCTAAACCTGAAACAGCAGAATGTATTCTTACACCAGCTGGCATTGCAATTTGCATAGGGTGGCTTTTTTCTCTTAATTTAGCCATTATACACTGTGGCTTATCTTCAGCAATTATGCTACCATTGTCCATAACAACCACCCTTTTTGCATAAGGCATAACTTCATTTAAATTATGCTCAGACATAACAACAGCAATACCAAGTTCACTATTTATTCTGGCAATAGCTCCTACAAATTCAGCAGATGCAAGAGGGTCAAGTTGTGACAAAGGCTCATCTAACACAATAACATCAGGCTTCATAACAAGAACTGATGCAAGATTTAAAAGTTGCTTTTGACCACCGGAAAGTTCATAAGTGTTTTTGTGATACCAACTATTAATACCAAAAAATGCAGCAACTTCACTGCATCTTAATTTAATTTCATCCCTTTTAATTCCCATATTTTCAAGTCCAAAAGCAAGCTCGTGCCAAACTTTATCTGTTACAATTTGACTATCCGGATTCTGCATTACATAGCCAACATTAACGCCCTTATTAACAACAAAACCTTTAATATTGCCATAAGGTGTTAACTCTTCTTTTAGATGCCTTAATAAAGTAGTTTTACCACAGCCACTTTCACCACATAACAGTATAAAATCTCCATTATTTATTTTTAAATTAATATTATTAAGTATAAGTTTGTCACTATCAGTATAACAAAAACTTAAATCTTTGATTTCAATAATTTCCATTTTGACACCTCATAGAAGTCATAAACAAAAGGTAAAAAAGCTATAGTAAAAAAGGCTATATAATAAGGTATTGCACCAGCAAAGCTTTCCATATAAATAACAGGATAAAATTCAAATCTTAATGCTTCATTAATAAAACCATAAGAAACAATAACAGTAAAAAACAATGTAACAAACATAATAATTTTGTCCCTTAATGTGAATTTAAATATACTGTAATTTGTTCTGCCTTTTTTGCCATATCCTCTAGCCTGCATAGAGTCTGATGTTACAATAGAACCTTCAAGTACCCAAGACACAAGAGAAGATATAGCCTTACCACCTATAATAATTTTATCTTTAAATCTTGCTGTTTTTATATCCCTGCCCATAACTTTTTGGCTTTCAAGTATAGTGTTAAGATGAAGTTTTAACCTAGGTACAAGCCTTAATGTCATAGATACTATTAAAGAACCTTTAGGCATTATTCTACCAAAAATATAGACAATTTTGTCACTTGTCATAACATAGTTAAATATACCAAACCAAAGTATAACACAAAAAAGCATAAAGGCAGTACACATACCATAAAGTATAGATTCAAGAGTAATTGGATTACCCCAATAAAAAAGTATAGTTTCACCCTTGTGTGAAAACATAGGATTTAATAGGGCAACTACAACTATAAGAGGAATAGTTGTCAATATGGATTTAACACTTTTGCCAATATATTTAGTATAAAATACAGCACCTAAAATAGATATGCCTATTATAATAGGATTATAACTTGCCATTGATATAGCAAGTACAGCCACAAAATATATAAATTGAGTTAAGGGATGTAATGATTTAAAATCAGTCATTTTTTACCTTACTTTATTCTAAATACAATAATTTCAGCCAATATCCAGTAAAGAGCCAATATAGGAATAACAATAATAGGCATATACATTAAAAATGACTTGAAATCAACTATGTATGTTCTAAACTCAGCAGCTAAAAAAGCTAAACCAAAATAACACATAACCCTTAATATAGCTAATCCCATTTTAAGATTTTTATCAGTCATAACATTAATTTCTCTGCCACAGTTTCCACACTTTGCCCTAATAGCAAATAAATTGTTATTTATTTTATTTGGAACAGCATAACTTTTGCATTTATCACAATATATTTTCATACTATTTCTCCTTTATTCATTTTAAAATACTCACATATTAAGAATACATTATATAAGAGTTTTTGTCAAAGATTATTTATCATTATTCAAGGATTGGCTTATATGAAATTAACTAAATTTATTGCTACAGCACCAGCTGTATTATATTGTTGAAGAAGTAAAAAATAAAATTGCAAAAGATAGAACAAATATGGAAGAAATATTAAGAACTGCTCCTCAATATTGTAAATATAACAATGGAGAAGTTCTACCAAATAAATACATATATGACAACTTTTCAATTACAGAATCTAAATTAAAAATGCTGTTACAAACCAAATTATTTGTAACAGCATTTTTACTATTCAGCATTCTTGCCGTGGTATCGTGATATATTCATAAGAACACCCATACTAGCAAGCATCATTACAAGTGAAGTACCACCATAACTAATAAATGGAAGTGGAATACCTGTATTAGGTATTGTATTTGTAACAACGGCAATATTAATCATAACCTGTATAGCAATCATAGATGTAATACCTGTAGAAATAAGCATAGCAAAAGGTTCTTTAGAATTTCTAATGGCTATGTAAATACCTCGCCATATAAGCACAATAAAAAGACTAACCACAATAGCTGCACCAAACCAGCCTAATTCCTCACATATAATAGCAAATATAATATCGTTCTGTGCTTCAGGCATATAACCTAACTTCTGTCTTGAACCACCTATACCAAGTCCAAACATACCACCACTGGCAACAGAATAGAGAGATTGCAAAACCTGATAACCTTTTTCATTAGCTACCTGCTCCGGATGAAGCCAAGCCTCAACTCTATCACTTCGCCAAGAACCAAATACCATAAAGAGTACACCGCCTACACCTAAAGCCGCTATAGATAATGAATATCTCAGTTTAGATGAGTAAACAAAAAGAAGTACAACACTTATACCACCCATAACAATAGCTGTACTTAAGTTCTCAAGGGCAACTATTCCTGTTGGAACAAGAGCTATTGCCATATATTTGCAAACTCCTTTAAAGTCGTCAAGTAGCTTAGGTGAATGTTCAAGTAAAGTTGCCAAAGTTATAATAATAGCAAACTTGGCAATTTCTGAAGGCTGAAACTCAAAACCTATGTTTAACCATCTTCTTGCACCATTATGTACAACACCTAAAGGGGTAAATACAAGAAGCAAAAAAACAATTGAACCAAAGTAAACAGGCTTAACTATATATTTAAGAACTTCATAATCTATTTTAGTAACAAAATACATACACAAAAAGCCTGCTGCAGAGTATATTAAATCCTTTTTAAGAAAAGAATACATATCTGCATTTTCGCCTTGACCGGCTGTGTAATAACTGGAGCTAAATACCATAATTATACCAATAGCAACAAGTAGTATAACACAAAGTAGAATAACATAATCAATTTGACCTCTGTACTTAACTTTTGTATTTCTACTAATTTTTCTTGGTGTTCTAGTTTCGTTTTTTCTTTCTCTAAGCTCAGTGTTTGTATATGTTGTTGATGTTTTTGTTTTTCTCTCAGGTCTAATAGGAGGAAGCTCACCCCTGCTACCATAATTATTCATATAAATCACCAATCTTTATTTTAACTTTCTAACATAGTCTTTAAATATTTCGCCTCTTTGCTCATAGGACTTAAACATATCCCAACTGGCACAAGCAGGTGAAAGAAGAACACAGTCACCCTTGTCAGCATTTTCATAACAAAGGTCAATTGCTTCTTCAAATGTATCAGCAGTCTTATAATTAGTAAAGTCTGCTTTATTAAGAGTATCTACAATTTTATCCTTAACTGCACCAATAACAGCTACAAACTTAACTCTACCCTTAAAAGTATCAATCCATTCAGTAAAATCAGAGCCTTTGTCGTAACCGCCGGCAATTATGCAAATAGGACGCTTCATAGCCTCTACCGCTTTAATAGAAGCATCTGGATTAGTACCCTTTGAGTCATTGTAAAACTCAATGTCATTAACAGTTGTAACATATTCGATTCTATGTTCAACAGCAGTAAATTCCTTTAATACCTTTACAACAATATCCATAGGTACACCAATGGCAATACTACAGCCAATAGCTGCCATAGCATTTTCAACATTGTGACCACCTAATATTTTAAGCTCATTAATGTCAATTACCTTTTGGTCATAACCTAAAGCCTTTATGTAAATACTATTTTCATCAGAATAAATGCCCTCATCAAGTTTATTATTAAGAGAGAAGAACACAACTTTAGCCTTAGTTTTGTTAGCCATAGCTTTAGTTATTTCATCATTGTAATTAAGTATACAATAGTCATCAGCAGTCTGATTTTCAAATACTCTTTCCTTAGCTGCAATATAATTTTGAATAGTATGATGTCTGTTAAGATGGTCTGGGGTAATATTTAAAACTGCACTTACCTTTGGCTTAAATTCATTAATTGTTTCAAGCTGAAAACTTGAAAGTTCAGCTACAACAGCACCATTATTAGTTGTATCAAGGGTAATATCAGCAAAAGGATTGCCAATGTTTCCAACAACAAAAGTATTGTTGTAATAAGCCTTGCAAATATCGCCAACTAAAGTAGTAGTTGTAGTTTTGCCATTAGTTCCAGTAATACCTATTATAGGTGACTTGCAAAACATATATGCAAGCTCAATTTCACCAATAACAGGAATATTTTTTTCTCTAGCCTTATTTACAAATGGAAGGTCAGTTGGAACACCTGGACTCATAACTAAAATATCCATATTTTCAATTATATCATCTGGATTAGAGCCCAAATAAAGAGCAATGCCATTGTTTTTAAGCTCTGTCACTACATTACCAAGTTTATCCTCTGTTTTTGCATCTTGAATGGTTACATTAGCACCAAGTTTCTTTAATAAGTAAGCAGCAGAAACACCACTTTTAGCAACACCACTTACAAGTACTTTTTTATCTTTAAAATCCATTGTATTTAACCCCCTGATTACATAAAATGTTTGGCAGCTACAAAGCCAATTAAGCACATAACTGCGGTAAATATCCAGAAAAGCTGAACAACCTTAATACCTTCAAGTCCACAAAGCTCAAAATGGTGATGAATAGGTGCCATTTTAAATATTCTCTTACCCTTTGTTGCCTTGAAATATGTTACCTGAACAATAACAGAAAGACTTTCACAAACATAAACAAGTCCAACAATAACAAGCATAATAGGCATCTTAGTAAGAATGGCAATACTAGCTACAAAGCCACCTAAGGCAAGAGAACCTGTATCACCCATAAATACCTTAGCCGGATGAGAGTTAAACACAAGAAAACCCATTAATGCACCAACCATAGCAGCAGATATGTAAACAAGTCCTGCCTTGCCAGCAAAATAAGAAATAACAAGGAAGAACATAGCTACAAGAACAGTTACACCAGCTGCCAAGCCATCAAGACCATCTGTTAAATTGACACTATTAACAGTACCAACCATAACAAAGAATAAAAATGGTGCAAATAAAATGCCTAAATCTACATAATAACCATTAGTAAATGGAATATAAATATCTGTACCAAAGCCAGACTTAACAATATAAATATAAAAAAGCACTGTTACAATAAGCTGGAATATAATTTTCTGCAAAGGTGTAAGACCTTCATTCTGCTTTTTAACAACTTTTAAAAAGTCATCAATAAAACCTACAATTCCATAGCCCAATGTTATTAGAACTATAACAATAGTATCTGAATTACCCTTAGAAAACACAAGAGCAGATATAATGCATCCTGCAAGTATCATAACACCACCCATAGTTGGTGTACCTTCTTTTTTCTTGTGAGATTGAGGTCCTTCGTTTCTAATAGGTTGACCGAACTTCATTCTATGCAATATAGGTATAACAATAGGACAAAGTATAACAGTAATTACAAAAGCAAGGAGCATTGTGTAAATAGCTGCCGAACCTCCTCCATTAACAGGCATTGTCAATAATAAGCTTAAATTAAACATTATTCTTCACTCCTAAGTTTTTCAATTATTTTTTCAAAGTGCATACCTCTTGAAGCCTTTACAAGTATAGTAGCTTTTTCAGGAAGAATATTTTCAATATCTTCTATAAATTCTTCCTTAGTCTTAAAATAAGCAACCTCACTACCACCCATTGATATAGCACCCTCATACATATTTTCTGAAAGCTCGCCAATACATACTACATAATCAATGCCCTTGTGTACAGCATAACGACCTACCTCAGCGTGATACCTAGGTGCATCATCTCCAAGTTCAAACATATCCCCTAATATACAACAAGTAGTACCCTCACAACTAGCAAGAACATCTATACCAGCCTTAACAGACTGAGGATTTGCATTGTACACATCGTTAATAATACTAAATCTATCAGTTTCAATAATATCCATTCTCATTGCTGTTGGGTGGAAACATTCAATACCATTTTTAATTTCCTCAGGAGAAAGTCCAAGTTTCCTGCCAACTGCTGCTGCATACATTGCATTGTGCACCATATGCTTGCCTGGCACTGGAATATCTACAGGTATTTCAACTGTGTTATCATCAAGGAAAATAGTACAGCTAATGCCCTCAAGACCCTTTTCAACTACATTGTCAGCGTGAACTTCAGCAAATTCATTTAAACTACAATAGCACAAATTCTTATACTTTCTTGCCACTGTAACAAGCATATCATCATCACCATTTAATACCTTGTAGCTATCTTCTGCCATATGGTTAAATATTTCACACTTAGCCTTTAAAATACCATTTCTTGAGCCAAGATTTTCAATATGAGAAACGCCAATATTAGTAATAATGGCAATATCAGGTTTAGCTATTGATGAAAGGTAATCAATTTCATCAAAATGATTCATACCCATTTCAATAACAGCAACTTCTGTATCATCTTCAATATTAAATATAGTAAGAGGTACACCAATATCATTGTTATAATTGCCCTGAGTTTTAACTGTCTTAAAATGTCTTGAAAGAACAGAGGCAACAATATCCTTAGTTGTAGTCTTTCCTACACTGCCAGTTATAGCAACTACCTTTAAGTTAGTAAGTTTTTGTCTATAGTATCTTGCAATATCACCTAAAGCTACTTTTGTATCCTTAACAACAATAGACGATACAGGACAATGTTCATATTCTCTTTCTGTTACTACAGCCACAGCTCCTTCAGCACAAGCATTAGATATAAAATCGTGACCGTCAAATTTATCACCTTTAAGAGGAATATAAAGACAATTTTCACCAATATCCCTTGAATCTCTTGAAATAGAGTTAATTTCTACATCAATACCTCTTAAAGTACCGCCTATATTTTCAGCAATTTCCCTAAGTGTTAATTTCATTTTTATTACTCTCCTAATATTTCTTTTGCAACTTCCGCATCGTCAAAATGAATTGTTTTATCGCCAAGTATCTGATAATTTTCGTGACCTTTACCGGCTATAATAACACTATCACCTTTTTCAGCAATTTCAATAGCCCTCTTTATAGCCTCTTTTCTATCAACAATCATTTCGTATTTATCTGTAATCGGTTTAACACCTACTTCAATTTCTTTTAAAATTGAGTTAGGTTCTTCTGAACGAGGATTATCCGATGTAACAACAGCAATATCAGATAATTCAGCTACAATTTTACCCATAATTGGTCGCTTAGTTTTATCTCTATCGCCGCCACAGCCAAAGACAGTTATTATTCTACCCTTTGTAAATTCTCTAACAGCATTTATAATATTTTCAAGGCCGTCTGGAGTATGGGCATAATCTACAATTACATTAAAGCCCTTGGCATTAGGGATATTTTGTATTCTTCCAGGAACACCCTTAATGTTGTTAATGCCTTCCTTAATATTTTCAATATCAATACCCATAGAAAGCATAGCACCAATAGCAGCAAGAGCATTATATACACTAAACCTACCTGGAACTTTAAGCTCAAATCTTACATCACTGCCATTAATATTAACAGTAAAATGAACCCTATCCATTAAATACTCAATATTCTTAGCCTGCAAATCAGATGGCTTATCTATACTATAAGTCATAATATTGCAAGTAGCACCCTCAGCAATTTTATCTGCCCAATGGTCATCAGCATTAATAACGCCGTGTTTACACATTTTGAAAAGTTTAGCCTTAGCTTTGCAGTAATTTTCCATAGTTTTGTGGAAATCAAGGTGGTCTTGAGTAAGGTTAGTAAATACACCTACATTAAAATCAATACCCTTAACTTTTTTAAGTTCAAGACTATGAGAAGAAACTTCCATAACAACATCATTACAGCTTTCATCAGCCATTATTCTAAGCATTTGGTTAAGCTCAATAGTATCTGGTGTAGTACTTGTAGCAAAATCGATTTCTCTTTTCTTACCACCAATTCTTATTTCAACAGTACCAATAACAGCAGTTTTTCTGTTAATATGATTTAAAACAGACTCAATAAAGTAAGTTGTGCTAGTTTTACCATTAGTACCAGTTACACCAATCATATTAAGAGTTCTGCTAGGGTGGTTATAAAAATTACCTGCCATAACAGCAAGAGCATCTCTGGCATTATCAACTTGAATAACAGTTAAGTCCTCTGGAATATTGTCAATAGAATGCTCAATCAAAACAACCCTTGACCCTTTTTCATAAGCAGATGGTATAAACTTGTGACCATCAACAGTCATACCAACCATAGCAATAAATAGAACACCCTCACCGGCTTTTCTCGAATCAATAGTCATTGAATTAATATTAATATCTGTGTTTCCATTTATAATTTTAATGTCAACGCCTGACATTATATCCTTTAATTTCAAATTATCACTCCCATTTTGAATTATTTAATTTCAAATAATTTTTGAAATTTTACATTCAATACCATTATAATTATACTACATTTTTCCTAATCTGTATATAGTAGAATTTTACTATTTTGATTAACTGTTGTGCCTTTTGGAGGAAATTGTGACTTAATATTTTCACCTTGACCTATAATTTCAATATTTATTTTATCCTTTTGTGCATTTATCTTAGCTTCTGATACCTTTAAACCAGAGTAATTAGGTGCATTTATAGGCGCTACACCTTTCATTTCAAGTTCTTCTTTACTATATTTTGGTTCAATACCAATGTAGGGCAAAGAGTTTGTAAGAAGCTCTTTCATAACGGGACCGGCAACTTGACCTCCATAATAAATCCCCTTTGGCTCATCAACAAGAACTATAGCAATAACTTGAGGATTTTCAGCAGGTGCAAATGCACAAAAACTAGCTATATACTTACCACTTTTTCTTGGTAGTTTTTCACTTGTAGCAGTTTTGCCACCTATTCTATAGCCTGGTATATAAGTTTTGTTACCAGTACCAGTAGCTACAACACTTTCAAGAATTTTCTTCATTCTTTCTGATGTTTCCTTAGAAATAGGGTTACCTGCATCTTTATATTGAAATGTTTTTACACATTGATTTTCTTCATCTCTTAGTTCTAATGCAAAATGAGGTGTAACTAATCTGCCACCATTTACTGCTGATGATATTGCTCTGATAAGCTGTAAAGGAGTAATCTGAAAACTTTGACCAAAGCTCATTGTTGCAAGTTCTACAGGACCGATTTTATCTTTTTTGTGCATAATACCTACAGCTTCACCTGGTAGGTCAATACCAGTTTTTTTATTAAATCCAAATTTAATCATATATTCATAAAACTTGTCAGAACCAAGTCTTCCAGCAATATCCATAAATACAGGATTACAACTATTTTGTACTCCTTGAACAAAAGTTTCACTACCGTGACTTCTAGGACTTCGCCAACACTTAATATATCTACCTGCCACAGTTCTGCCTCCACCGCAGTTAAAGGAACTTTCTTCAGATACAACACCTTCCTGCAAACCAGCAGAAGAAGTAATAACCTTAAATGTTGACCCAGGCTCATAAGTATCGTTTATATTAAAGTTCCTCCACATTTGGTTTAAAGCATTGTTTTTTTCTTTTTGAGACATTGAACTCCAATTAGCTTCAAGTTCAGCATTATTAATTTTGTAAGGCTCATTGAGATTAAACGATGGATAATTAGCCATAGCATAAATTTCTCCATTTTGGGGATTCATCATTATTATTGAACCTCTTTTAGCATTTTTCCCCCTTACCGCCTTTTCAATAGTTTGTTCTGCATATTGTTGTAAATTAATATCTATACTTGTTACTAGATTATAACCAGCAATTGGTGGAACTCTTTGCTGTTCGCTATTTTTAAGTTCTCGTCCTCTGCCGTCTGTCTGTGTCATTATTTTGCCCTTTTGTCCCTTTAAATACTCCTCATATTTTGACTCTAAGCCAATAATGCCTTGATTATCTTTGCCAACAAAACCAATAACCTGTGATGCAAGATTGTTATAAGGATAAACTCTCAATATGTCCTCATCAACCTTTACTCCCTTTAGTTTAAGTTCAGCAATTTCTTCAGCCAATTTTTTGTCTACCTTAGTTTTTATTCGCATTAAAGCAACTCTTTTATTTATCTTTTTTAAAGTATCACTATAATCAAGTTCCAGCTTTTCAGATAGTATTTTTGCAACCTTTTCAGGTTCTTCAACCTGTGCGTGTATTACACTAATAGCCGAAACAGTTTTAGTAGTAGCTATAGCCTTTCCATTTCTATCTAAAATGTCACCTCTAATTGGTGAAATAAGTCTATCTCTTGTTTGCTGTTCATAAGCAGACTTTTGCAAATCTGGTGCCATAAAAAACTGTATGTAAAAAACTCTGGCAATAAGAAACAATAAAACTGCCTCAATAACACAGCATACAAAAACTGCCCGTCGTCTTGCGTAAAGAGGAACTTTGTTTTTCATTGTTACCTCCTATGGTAGGGATATAGGATTTATAAATATTTATGAAATAAGACTGTTGATAATTCATTAATATTACTTAAATTATCTATAATAATTAATCTGATTTTTTCCATATAAATGGATTTTATAATTATAACAGGTCAATTTAACTATAGCCTACTTACAAATCAATTGTTAACTTATTTCTAAATCCACATAGCATATAAGTCCTTAACGCAAAATAAGAACCGTTAAAAAAACGGTTCTTATTTTTAAACTTAATATTTTATTTAGGCAATTGCTTTACCTTAAATGACATTGTGCCCATTTCTTCGCTACCAATACCAATAGCATTATTACCAGAAGCATCTCCTTCAGCTAAAGTCAAATTATTAGTACGAGTAACTGTTTTAAAAAAAGTAAAGCTAATATTAGGTGCATTATAAACTCTTTTCATATTTAGCCCCCCTTAATTACTTGCTGTAGTCTGTGTATTAATTACCTTAGCTACATTATTATCTTTGTCACAAACAGTATAATTCTTTGAATCATTTACCTTAGTGTAAGGAACAAGAGTTAATGATGTATCTGACTTAACAGCTATAAATGTTTGAACATATAAATCATACCAATTGGCTTCAGCTACCTTAACATTACCACATAATAACTGGTCAGTTGTAACTGAACTAAGGTCAGCAATATTACCAGCATTTACATAACCTTCTTTATCATCTTTATTTAGTTTCATAACAGCTGTATTAACAGTATCTATAAATTCAATTGCACTGTCAGCCTTTGCATCTGCTTCTTCTGCCACATCAGTTAATGAAGAATCAACAGTTTGATATGCATTATAGCCATAAAGTGATGAGTCATTAAGCTTATTATATGTACTAGTTTCATATACATCATAACCTACAGATTGAACACCACCTAAATAACCATCTAAATTATCTCTACCATCACTAGGAACAACAATTCTTGAAACAATTCTAAACACCTTATATGAATCAGCACTTTGAACATCACTTAAGCCATTTAATACAGTGTTACCAAATGTAGTATTCTTTAATTCTGCTACAGTGCCCATATCTTCTACATAAAAATTAGGGTCTGCAGAACCACCAATAGAAGTAACACCTGCCGTATCTTTATTTGCCATAATATTGTTAGGGTCATACATTCTAACAGACTTAAGATACACCTTTGTACTTGAAGTAGCAACAATAGCATATTCTAAATTGTTTTTTAACTTATAAAGTTTCTTACCTGTATTGTTTGGGTCTTGAATTGCACCTGTTACCGGATTGTTACGGTCATTAATTGGGAAAAGGTCATAACTGCCTCCACTAGTTTCAATTAATACATCAACTGTATCTGTATCTCCTAAACCTGTTATCACAGGTTTAAACGCAACAAATGGTTTATCTATAGATGATAGATTGTCTGACGGAGCAGTATCAAATGTACCTCTAAGAATACCATACTGATTTGCATTTTGTACATAGCTTGTACCAACTATACCATTATATTTTTTATCAGAATAACCCTTGCTATAATCCTCTAAAGAAGGTTTAATAAAAGCATATTTAAAGTAAATCCTTCCATTATATTTACTATAATTAGCAATCTCACTATCTGTAAGTTGATCACCCTTACCAGCATTAACTCTAATCTTATCATCACCTAAGCCATACTGACCATAACCAACTCCACCATTATTATTAAGATTATAATCATCTGTGTTAAGTGAATTGACAAGATTATTATCAACAACAAATTTTACACCATAAGTATTACCAGCTGTTGCATTTTCAGGAACTGTATATGTAAAATACTTATCCTTAGAACTGTTTTGTGTAAATGTTATATAAGAAGAATCCAATATAGTTTCTTTAGTACCATTATTTTCATAAGGATACCACTCAAACACATTATTAGCTGTTGACTTAAAGTAAAGCTTTGTACCCGGTTCAACATTACTAACTGTATATTCTTTTAATTTACTCGTAAGAATACTAGTAGTTATATTACTACTTGTTCTACCTGCATACACATTATCAGAAACATTACCTGTTGAATAGAATTTAACAGTTACAGCATTATTTGTCTTTGTTAATTTAGCATCAACTGTTTGATTAATAGTTTCGTTGCCTGTAAAATTATTATAAAATGATACATATCCATTACGAGAAACAGTAATACTCTTTAAATTAGAAACATTTTCAAATGAGAACTTACCATCTGTAGATGTAGCCACAACTTTACTTGTACCATCAGTAAATGTTAAAGTAACAATAGCATTACTTAATGCAACTCCACTATCCTTATCAGTTACAGTACCGGAAACAGTAATTGCTTTAACTTTCTTAAGTACAACAGTTTTAGTACCTGTTGCTGTAAATATTTCAGACTCAGTAGTTACATAACCAACTTTACTTACTGTTGCCTTAACAGCTTTTGTAAATGGACCGGTAAATGTATACTCACCATTAGCACTACTGCTTATTGTTGCATTGCCTACCTGAACAGTAGCATCTGTAACAGCTATACCGCTTTCATCAACAACCTTAACAACTATAGGACCAAAGCTAGTAATACTGCCTAATAATGTTGCACCAATAAATATAGGCTTTCCATCATCACCATAACAGTAAATTGTCATTGTTTTAGAAGTATCATTTGTATAAGATACTGTACCTAACTGACTAGTTGCAGTAAGGGTATTACCTTTTGCCAATACTATATTTTCAATATTGGATATATATGCTGTTGTATCTTTAGCATTTCTTACATAATACATAGTAAAAGTAGCATTAGGCTCAATATCTATTGTAAAATATCTGCGTTCTGTATTACCTGAACCTGCTGTTTGAATACCTACACCAGTTTGATTACCAATTCCTGTTTCAAAACTAATATCTTTTGAGCCATCAACTTTATCACTCTTATCTGCTTTATAAATAAGTTCACCACCATTTGAACCTATTAATGTATTTTCAGCATTTGATGTAATAGAAGTTAAATTATTAAAGTTCCAAGTATCATCAGCACTAATAACTTCCTTAGAGTAGTCAATATTAATAACAAGACCATTCTGTACAATAAAATAACTAATTTCTCTTGCATTTGCTGTAATAGTTTTATTATAACCACTAATATTCGGTGCACTAATTGTATGTGTTATACCTATGTAATCAATGTAATTATAAACTCCATTGCCTACACTTGATGCTGTAATTTTCTCGCCATCAATTAATGGTACTACATTATTAATATCAAAATTCTCATCATCACTTGTTACATTAATAGTAACTGTGGCCTTTTCATATTCTGTATATGTAATTTTAAGAGATGTTACATCTTTACTATATGTAAATTTACCTGTATTTGTAATATCTGTACTGTTATACTCTACCTCATTGTAATAGTTCTGTACACCAATTACGTCAATAAAATAAACCTCACCATCATTTAAAGTATAAGTATTATTACTACCTATTACTTCTTCATTATTTGAATCTTTAATAGTGTAACTAGCACTAGATGGAGGATTAATTAATTCTACATTTAATGTACCTGTTACAGGCTCTACATTACTATAAGTTACAGTAATAGATATAATTTGGAGAGTCGAATCGTCAGTTGTTTCTGTTGTAAGGTCATAGGTATTTCCTTGCAAATTAGAAACTGTAAAACTTGTTTCTGAACTTCCAACTTTCACTGTATCTCCCTTTTGTCCGTTTAATACAGGTGTGGCAGATTTGTTATTACCACTACTTGAACCACACTTATATTTAACAGTTACAGTTGCATTATCATCTACTCTAAATCTAACATAGCCAAGGTTATTAATCTTACAATCTTTTGAACTATTACCATCACCTTTTACTACACTAAATAAGTTGCTACTGTTAAGTATTGTATTTGCATTATACTCACCTTCAGTAAGTAGCTCCATATCAACAACAACTGTAGTTGTTGTTTCTGTTGAGCTTTCTACAGTATTTGTTGTTGTTTCTGTTGTTGTTTCTGTTATAGTTGTTGTTTCGGCTTTGCTATAATTAATAGTAATGTTTACACTTTCTGTAAAATTACTTAACTCAACTGTATAAATCCCAGAAGCCTCATTAACATTAGATGTACCTACAGTTGCACCATTTGCACTAACACTTTCTACTTTATAATTATTTGTAGTATCAGGAGTAACAATTAATGTATAATTACCACCTACTGCAAACTTTCCCTCATTAGCTGCAACATTTGGATTATTATCATTTAATGTATATCCTCCCTCACCATCTAAAGAGAAAGTACCTCCGTCTTCATTTTCTGTTACACTAACTGCTGCATAGCTTGCCTCAGTACTGCCATCAATTGCAACAACAATACTCTCAACAGTAATATTACCCTCTGTATTATAAACATAGTATGTACCAGCATCTAAATTAAATTTTCCTGTAGTACTATTTTCTGGAATTGTATTAGCTGTACTTGTATCACCAAGTTCATTTGATACATAAGTCAAGTGTTCCCCACCAGTTGTAACTGTTACTGTAGCACTTTTACCTAATGTAAAAGCAATATTACCAGGATGGCTTCCGTCATTGTACTTCGCAATCTTCCAAGCACCCTCTTTATTACGGTCTCCAGTTACAGTAACATAACTAGAATTTTCATCTCTTGTAATTGTCATAGAACTATTAATAGTAGTTCCATTGGCTACAAGATTAATAAAATCCTCATTATTTGTTACATCACCTAAATCGATAAACAAAGGATTTTCCTCTGTATCTGTAACAGATGTATCATTAGTTTTGCTTGTTGATGTGTCCCCTGCACTAACTTCATCTGCTGTTGTATCAACAGGTGTTTCTTCAACATTTAAATCATTAATAGCAATTTCACCAATTGCATCATCTGCCAATACTACTGAACCATTACCAACAGTAAAGGTAGTAATAATCATTACCATTGCTAAGGTCATACTTACAAGTCTTGTTAATTTTTTGTTCATCGCAATTCCTCCCACATTTTATTTTTTTACCCCAACTGAAAAGTATTATATATTAAATATAAATAAATATAACTACTATGTTATCCCCATAATCTAACATTGAATTATTATTAAATACATCAAAATTTAATTATTCTTTAATATTGTTAAT
>UMFG01031171.1_pt1 | contig 20244 bp, 17 predicted proteins | sample 1964961 | NCBI WGS metagenome assembly UMFG01 (sample SAMEA4836041, study PRJEB28245) | human gut metagenome | biome: gut microbiome; material: fecal sample | place: Denmark | collected 2008
TTCTGCCCGAGGCAAGGTATCACCCCTGCTGGAGCGGATTGCAGGTTCAGGGCACCGCTATCTCCCCGGCTGCGCGGAAGCTTTATGACAATTTTACGCCAGTTAAGTATACCCTACCGTCATAGTTTTGTCAAGATTTCTATTGCCGAAATGCCTGTGCCTATGTTAAACTGGCCATTAAAAACACAAATAGATACTGATACACACCACCTATTATGATTTCAAGGAGGCTGCTTTTATGACTGCTTTTACTGCATATGTCCTGATTCCCGTCTACACCTTTCTTTTTGCCATAAACAGCGATTGGTTCCGCACCAATTTTTCCGTGCTGGGAAATATTGCCGGAAGAAAAGAAGCCTTTGTCCTGTGGGGACTGATTGTGGGAATCTATTTCTTTTTTATTCTCCGGAGAATTATCCGCCATATGCCCCGAAAGCCGGCAGCCAGCTGGCTGGTCTATCTTGCTCTGGTGCTGCTGGACTTTGCTGTTACCACGCCTTATCTTCCAGAGCAGATGCCCTTAAAGGCCAGTCTCCACATTGTCTTTGCTTTTCTTGCTGCTGCCTGTCTGACCATCTGCCTGTTTTTCATTGTGCTCCGACTGTACCAGACTGCGGAACCGGAAAACAAAACCATTTACCGGTTGTATCTGGCAGGGCTGGCAGCCATTGTGCTGATTTCCGGCTTTCTGTTTGTTCTGGCAGGAATTGTCAGCAGCGCCCTGGAAATCTTTTTTACTGTTTCCGCTACCCTTATGGCTTACCGGCTGTATCTGCGGGTTTGTCCCCGTCCATAAGCTGCTGCGCTTTCTGTTCTGCTTTTTTCTTCCGGAGATTCCGGAAGAAATCAGAAAGCATGGCAGAACAGGTTTCTCCCAGAATTCCAATTCTCGTTTCCACCTGGTGGTTAAAACCCTCCTCATGAAGCATATCCAGCACCGAACCGGCGCAGCCGGCCTTTGGATTCATACATCCAATTACAACAGCAGGAATCCTTGCCTGGACAATCGCACCGGCACACATAGGGCAGGGCTCCAGGGTTACATACATTGTGCATCCCTCCAAACGCCAGTCTCCCATTTTCCTGCAGGCTTTTTTTATCGCAATCAATTCCGCATGGGCAAGAACCGTTTTATCTGCCATCCGGCGATTGTAGCCCCGCCCAATAATTTTCCCCTCATATTCAATCACACATCCAATCGGAACATCTCCCAGGGCCAGCGCCTTTTTTGCCTGACGGATCGCTTCTCTCATAAAACGCTGATCCTGTTTTTGCTGAATGATTTGATTTTCTTCCTGTAAATTTCCCATTTTTCTTTCCCTTCAGGTATTTGGATTTCTCTGAAAACCCTTCCTCCTGTTTCTTATTTCCTGTGGTATAATATCTGCATAACTGTAAACGCTGCCTTTCACAGCAGTTTCAGTATATACGAAAATCAGAGAAATGGAAATATGTAAAATGCAAGAGTCAACAAATCCCCTTATCATCTGCGGACTGCAGAAAACCACGCTTCTGGACTATCCCGGATATGTGGCTGCAACAATTTTTACCGGAGGCTGCAACTTTCGCTGTCCCTTCTGCCATAACAGTGAAATTCTTGGAAACGATGCACCCCCTCTGTACTCTCCTGATGACATTCTGGCTTTTTTAAAGAAAAGAAGCCGAATTCTCGATGGAGTCTGCATCAGCGGCGGAGAACCCTGCCTTCAGCCAGAAGCGCTGGAGGACTTCATCCTTCAGGTCCGCAGTCTTGGACTGCGCATCAAACTGGATACGAACGGAAGCCGCCCTCAGGTTATCCGGCATCTGGCAGAACAGGGACTTCTGGACTACATTGCCATGGACATTAAGGCCGGACCAGAGCATTATCCTGCAGTCTGCGGAGTTTCCCCTGATATAGATTCTGTGCGAGAATCGGTTCAGTGGTTGCTCTCCGGAGTAGTTCCATTTGAATTCCGTACTACAGCTGTAAAGGGCCTGCACACCAGCGAGGATTTCCGTCAAATCGGTCCCTGGATTGCCGGGTGTCCTGATTATTATATTCAAAATTATGTTCCATCTGAAAGAGTCCTTCACCCAGACGGATTTTCCTCATTTACAAAAGAAGAGCTGCTTTCTTTTGCGGAAATTACTGCCCCCTTTGTAGGTCAGGTTAAGCTTCGCGGAATCGATTACTAATGGCTCTACAGGCGGATATCCGTATACCAGTATCCAAATCTCCCGTCTTCATCCGGCTGTTTTTTTGCCAGCACAAAATGGGGAAAACCGAACATCGAGGCCATATATTTTTCATTGCTGAAATAGTGTCCCGGAACGCCTAAAAGATAGCGGATTTTTCCTCCGGAATCAGACAGACGGGCCAGGATCAAATGGCGGTAATTATAGTATCCGTGCAGCAGAAAGCTGTTATTGCCGTACACCCATATCTCTCTTGGAAGCAATCCAATATCCTGAGGCTTAATGGAAAGAATTTCACAGCCACTATCACACTCAAAGGCCAGAACTCTTGTATACTTTCTCTGAAAGCGTTCCCACAAATCACTTCTGTTGTTTTCCTCTGCCTCCTGACGTTCCAGTTCCCGTAAAACTGCCGGATTTTCCAGTTCGGGATATGGTGTCTCCTGTTCTCTTTTCAGTCCTGATGTCTGCGGCTGCACTTCCTGTCCGGCTGTTCCCTGCCTGATTGAAGCAGGCGGCGCTGTCTGGGACTCCTCCGGCTGCAGAAGCAGGGACTGAAGAACCCCTGGCTGCAGAATATTTTTCAAACGTGACAGACGAACTGCTGCTGCGCTGTTTCTTGTTTTTCCGAATGACTTATGAGGCGGTCTGTTTACCGGCTCATCTGTCGAATCAGAAACTGGCTCACCGGATAAACCAGGCGTTGGCTGCGCCTCCATTCTTCCAGAGAGAGCATCTGAAATTTCTCTCCCCTCCTCCTGATTTTTACTGCTTTTCTCATCCTCCTCCCAGGGAGCAATTGTCTCCAGGCGCTCCTCCTCCCGTTTCAATTCGCGTTCAATTTCTGCTGAAACCGGGAGATGCATTTCCAGTATTTTTTTAATCTGCTGCTGTTCTGCCCATTCCTCCCCCCTTTCTGTTTTCAAAATCTCTTCCTGTTTTTCCAGATTCCGCTCCCCCGAAGATTCTCCTCTTGGCTCTTCCGAAACTTCTGGATTTTTCAGGTTTTGAACCTCAGATTCTTCTTTTTTTTGCTCTTCTGGCTGCTTTTCGCTCTGAGCCTTAAATTCTTCTCCTCCTTCCTGGTTCCTCTCTTCTGTTGTCTCCTCACTCTGAATCTCTAAAGCTTCTCCCTCTCCCCCTTCCGACTCTTTTTGACTCCCTTCCCTCTGCTTTTCCAGTTCTTCTGTCTCCAGCTCCTCTGATATCTCAAGCTGTCCTGTTGCTTCCTGTTCTATTTCAGTCTTCAGGGCTTCTGCTGCCTGAAGTCCGTTTCTGCCAGTTTCTGCTGTCCGCCTCAGCGCCGTCATAGTCAACGCCCTGCTGATTGCTTCAACACTGCTGTCCCGTCTTCTCATATTTTCTGATGTAATATCTGCCAGCTGAACCTCTGCCGTCTGTGCCACCGCATCCTCCCAGACCGTTGTATAACTTCTCCAGGTACTTGTCACATCATGGATGGTCAGCCCATAGAACTGATCTGCGGAAATCCCGCTCCCCTCCACATTTTCTGCATTTACCTGTGTTCGAAACTCCCCTGCGCCTCCCCGAATAAAAATTCTCCCAAGAAGAATTTCCGCTTCTGGAGCCAGCAAATAAACCCCTGTTTCATTACTTCCCACAAAAACTCTTTTCACATTTACCTGTATTCTGCACTGTCCCCCTCGTATCTCCACCTTGGCATATCCAATATTTTTTCCTTTTACGCCGCCCTCATATGCATAAATGTATGAGATTAATCTTCGATAATCAGACATGCTATCACTCCTTTGATAAACATTTTATGAAATAACCATTGCAACTATGACCTAAAAATGCTATCCTATGATTAGATTTTAACAAAAAATTTTTTATTTTCAGGGGGTATTACCATGCAAATCATCAAAGCAAAGGATTACAATGAGTTAAGCCGCAGAGCAGCCCATGTTATTGCAGCACAGGTTATTTTAAAACCAAACTGTGTACTGGGACTGGCTACCGGTTCTTCACCCATCGGCACCTACAAAGAGCTGATTGAGTGGTACAATCAGGGCGATCTGGATTTCTCCGGTGTTTCTACTGTTAACCTGGATGAATATAAAGGACTGAATAGAGATAATGACCAGAGCTACTACTATTTCATGTACAACAATCTGTTCAAGCATGTAAATATCGATCTGGCCCGCACCAACATTCCTGATGGAACCGAGCCGGACAGTGACAAAGAATGTGCCCGCTACAACAACGTTATCAAAGAGATCGGCGGCGTGGATCTTCAGCTTCTTGGCCTTGGTCACAATGGACATATCGGATTTAACGAGCCGGATGACACCTTTGCTACTCTGACCCACTGCGTAGATCTGCAGCCCAGCACCATTGAAGCAAACAAACGTTTCTTCGCCAGCATTGACGACGTTCCGAAGCAGGCTTATACCATGGGAATTCAGACCATTATGCAGGCAAAGAAAGTTCTGATGGTTGTCAGCGGCGCTGACAAAGCTGATATTCTGAAACAGGTTATCAGCGGACCGGTTACTCCTCATGTTCCGGCTTCTATTCTGCAGATGCATCCGGATGTAACCATCGTTGCAGATGAAGCAGCTCTTTCCAAATGCGATCTGTAATTACGCAGCCTATTTGAGAGAAAGTAAATTTGTTCACGAAAACTATCAGTCGATAACTGTGTATAATAAAACAGGGCCTCGCAGCTGCAGATATATCATCTGCAAAAACGAAAGCCCTGTTTTTTTGTCTGAAATCTCACTTTCTAGGCATTTTCTGTAAAATAATTAGCCAGACGGGCAAACTGTTCCAGAGTCAGAGCCTCCCCGCGCACTGTTGCCGGAACGCCGAGACTTTCAATTGCCCTGGCAATCTGCTCCTTGGAATAATGCAGCTCTGAGGAATTGTTCAGGCCATTCTGAAGAGTTTTTCTCCGCTGATTAAAGGAAGCGCGGATCAAGCGGAACATCAGCCCGCTGTCCTTTACCTCAACCGGCGGCTTCTGATGTCTGGTCAGCCGAATTACCGCAGATCCTACATTAGGACGGGGAATAAAGCAGTTGGGCGGAACATTCGCCACAATATAAGGCTCTGCATAATATTGAACAGCCAGAGACAATGCTCCGTAATCCTTTGAGCCAGGGCCGGTCTGCATCCTGTCAGCCACCTCTTTCTGCACCATAACCGTAATATTATCAATAGGAACTTCACTCTCAAACAGCCCCATGATAATCGGCGTTGTAATATAATAGGGCAGATTTGCCACAACCTTAATGGGCCGGCCGCCATTATATTCTTCTGCCAGCTTTTTAATATCCACCTTGAGGATATCCTCGTTAATGACCGTGATATTATCATAATCCTTTAAGGTATCTTTCAGAATCGGAATCAGATTCGAGTCAATCTCCACTGCAACTACCCGGCCGGCTGCCTCAGCAAGACACTGAGTCATTGTGCCGATTCCGGGACCGATTTCCAGAACCATATCCTCTTTTGTCACTCCTGCAGCCCGGATAATTTTATCCAGCACATGCGTATCAATCAAAAAATTCTGTCCGAATTTTTTTTGAAAGGCAAATTCATACTTTTGAATCACTTCAATTGTGTTCTTGGGATTGCCCAATCTGTTTTCCATGCAGTTCCATCCTCTCACAAATCTTTCACATTTTTTCCATATTCCAGTCACATTTTTCAGGTATATTACTTATTGTCAGCAACATAAATACGCTTTTAACTTTTTTTCATGCACATGCCGGCAGGATCCCCCTCAAACCCTGCCGGCCTTTCCTTATTTTCACGGAATCTCCCAGCAGTCCTCTTTTCATCGATTTTCCTATGCTTTTTCCGGATTTACAGCCGATACAGATTTCTTGCATTCTGATTGGTGATCTTTATCACCTCTTCCGGTGAGATGCCTTTTATCTGGCTGATCGCCTCTGCCACATAAGGAAGATTCAAAGAGGAATTGCGTTTTCCCCGATTAGGAACAGGGGAAAGATAGGGGCAGTCTGTCTCCAGAACAATCCGGTCAAGCGGCATATACTCCACTACCTCTTTCAGCTTTCTCCCATTATTGAAGGTCACAACTCCACCGATTCCCAGATAAAATCCCATATTCAGATACTCTCTGGCCATCTCTGTTCCGTAAGAAAAGCAGTGAATCACTCCGCCGATTTCTCCTGCCTTCTCTGCCTTCATAATATCAAGCGTATCCTGGGCCGCATCCCTGCTGTGAATAATCACAGGAAGCTTTACCTCTCTTGCCAGCTGAAGCTGGCGCACAAACCAGTGCTTCTGAATCTCCGGATCCGGCTCTTTCCAGTAATAATCCAGTCCGATTTCGCCAATGGCTACGACCTTTTTTTCACCGGAAACGTGCTTCAGCCAGTCCATCAAATTGTCGTTTAATTCCTCTGTTTCACTGGGATGAACCCCTACAGCGCCATAGACAAAGGGATATTTTTTCATCAGCTCCAGAGTATTTTTTGTTGTCTGAATGCTGGCTCCCACATTGACTACTGCTTCAATTCCATGAGTATTCAGGCTGTTTAAAAGCTCATCCCGATCCTCCTGAAATGCCTCATCATCATAATGAGCATGGGTATCAAAAATCATATTATGACCTTCCTTCTGATTGTTTTTCGGAAAATTTCCTGGATATTTGTTTACAAAAATGTATATATCAGCGCAAACACAGCCATGTGCGCCGGATAAAATAAATAACCTGCATATTTACTTTTTCCTTTTCCCCGTGTTCCATTATAAAGAAAAATAAGAACAAAGGACAAAGCAAGTGTCGGTAAATATACCAAAATCTGATTGATCACTGCCATCCATAAAAAACCTGCAATGCACATATATTTACGATCCCACCGGAACCAATAAAAAAGTGCAGTCAGCATAATTCCTATATATCCATAATCACATCGCACGATCCAGGCAATCGCACAAAAAAGGAAGATCACAAATAACTGGGCCAAAAGCTCCGGCTGAAAAGCGCCTGAAATATGACTTCTTCCTTGATCCAAAGCATTCTTTTTTCGGATATCAAGCCTCTCTAGTAACTCCAGCATTATAAGTCCCAGAAGCAGCGTTATCATCACATTCTGAAATTCCCAGTTAACAAAAAACCTGTTCCCACTGATAAACAGATCAAATGGGATCTCTGAAATCAGGGCAAATAATCCCAGACGTATCGCATATCGCTGTCTGCTCTTTGTATGTAAAAAGCCTTCCACCAGCAAAAAACAAAAAATAGGAAACGCTATTCGTCCAATCACCCGCATCACGCGGTACAACATCAAAAAAGCCGGCAGCTCTTTTCCAGCCTGCATAGCAGGCGCTAACATACCCTCTCCAATAAACAAATAGGCTATGTGATCGATAATCATACTGACAACGGCAATCAGCTTTAACTGATTGCCGTTAAGTCCTATCCGCATTTTGCCTGCGTTCATATTAACAAATCTCAGCGCCTGCCGGCATCTTCTTTTCCGGAACCATCAAAGAAAGCTTGCCCTCTGCATCTTCCGCGCACAGAATCATACCCTCAGACATGACTCCGGCCAGCTTTGCGGGCTTCAAATTCACCAGAACCATCACCTTTTTCCCCACCATCTCTTCAGGAGAATAGTGTGCCTTAATGCCGCTGACAATCTGCTTTACCTGGCTTCCGATCTTAACCTGAGAGCACAGCAGCTTTTTGGACTTAGGCACTGCTTCACAGGAAATAATCTCGCCAACCTGGAACTGCATTGCTGCAAAATCATCATAGGAAATCTCCGGCTTTGCCTCAATATCAATCACCGGCTCCTCCTGCTTTTCTTCTGCGTCAGCTGCGCCGTTTTCTGCTGCAGCAGCTGCCGCCTGCTCTGCCTGAAGCTTCTCTGCCTTTTCCAGAACCTCCTTCACATCCATGCGGGCGAAGAGAATTTCCGGCTTGTCTGTTACCTTTCCGCCTGACGGATACAGACCAAAGGTATCCATCTGATCCAGAGTTCTCTTTTCTGCCTGAAGCTGAGACAGAATCTTCTCAGAGGTTTCCGGCATAAAGGATTCCAGAAGAGAAGCACCAATGGTAATTGCCTCTACCAGATTGTAGAGAACCGTTGCCAGACGGTCCTTCTTATCCTCATCCTTAGCCAAAGCCCAGGGCATAGTCTCATCAATATATTTGTTGCAGCGGCGGAAAATACCAAAGATCTCGGTAATGGCATCTGCTACTCTCAGCTGATCCATTTTTGCTACTGTTTTCTTCACAGCATCTAATACCACTGCCTTTAAGTCCTCATCTACTTCCTCAGCTGCGCCGCCGTTTCTTACGGTTCCGTCAAAGTATTTGTTGGACATGGAAATCGTGCGGTTGACCAGATTTCCCAGGATATTTGCCAGATCAGAGTTCAGCCGCTCTACCATCAGCTCCCAGGAAATGACGCCATCATTATCAAAGGGCATCTCGTGAAGAACAAAATAGCGGACTGCATCCACACCAAAGAAATCTACCAGCGTATCTGCATACAGAACATTTCCTTTGGATTTACTCATCTTGCCGTCGCCCTGAAGCAGCCAGGGATGTCCAAACACCTGCTTGGGAAGGGGCAGATCCAGAGCCATCAGGAAAATCGGCCAGTAAATGGTATGGAAACGGATAATATCCTTACCAATCAGATGAAGATCTGCCGGCCAGAATTTGTCAAACAGCTCGCCGTGATTGCCATCGCAGTCATAGCCCAAACCGGTAATATAGTTGGTCAGAGCATCCAGCCATACGTAGGTTACATGCTTCGGATCAAAGGATACCGGAACACCCCAGGTAAAGGAGGTTCTGGATACACACAGATCCTGCAGACCCGGAAGCAGGAAGTTGTTCATCATCTCATTTTTCCGGGATACCGGCTGAATAAACTCCGGATGCTCATTAATATAAGCAATCAGGCGATCCGCATACTTGCTCATTTTAAAGAAATATGCCTCTTCCTTTGCTGGCTGAACCTCCCGGCCGCAGTCAGGGCACTTGCCGTCTACTAACTGAGATTCTGTAAAGAAGGACTCACAGGGAGTACAGTACAGACCTTCATAATAGCCCTTGTAAATATCGCCCTGATCATACAGCTTTTTGAAAATCTTCTGAACCTGAGCCTCGTGATCCTTGTCCGTAGTACGGATAAACTTGTCATAAGAAGTGTTCATCAGATCCCAGATCGTCTTAATCTCTCCGGCAACACCGTCAACAAAGTCCTGGGGAGATACGCCTGCTGCTTCAGCCTTCAATTCGATCTTCTGACCGTGCTCGTCAGTTCCTGTCTGGAAGCGGACATCATAACCTTCTGCTCTTTTAAAACGGGCAATGCTGTCTGCAAGCACAGCCTCGTAGGTGTTTCCAATATGGGGTTTTCCGGATGTATACGCAATCGCGGTAGTAATATAATATGGTTTTTTACAATTACAATTCTGATTCTGACACATGAGCCATTTCCTCCAAATTATAGAAATAAGTAATCAAACTATAGCATAAACCGCCCGAAAACACAAGGAATCCGGGCGGAATGTTACATAAGTTGTAATTTTATCGAGTATAGATTATAATAGGAACACTTAGGAGGATTCATTTATGCATACAAAAAGAACCTGGTTTTCCGGCCCCTTTGCGGCCCTGCTTCTCTGTGTGGTTCTGCTTTCCGGATGTGTGCCGCGGCCCTCGGCGGACACAGCTACTACAGCAGCGCCCTATCCCCAGGAAGAGAAGCTTCCCTATGAACAGTATCAGGAAAATGAACTGAAGGAACAGTCGCGATTTTCCCAACTAGAAGAACAATTATTCCGCGAACAGGTACGCGGCTGCCAGCTGGATCTTCAGTATCTTCTGCGGCATCCGGAAAATTTTGGAATTTCTTCTGCGGAAAATCTCTTCGCGCCGATTTCTATGGATGCCATGGAAGAAAACAGGCAGACCCGACAGCAGCTGAAGGAAGAGCTGGATTCTTTCTCTCCTGCGCTCCTTTCTGAAAAGCAGAAGATCACCTTTCACATTCTGCAAAGCCTTTTAAAAACAGAAGCTTTAAGCGAAGGGCTGGAGCTTTACTATCAGCCGCTTTCTGCAACCATAGGCATACAGGCTGAGCTTCCGATTCTGCTGTGTGAGTACTCTTTTTATGAAAAACAGGATGTAGAGGAATATCTTGCGCTGCTGGATGCTATTGATGATTATTACAAGGAAATTCTCGCCTTTGAACAGCAGAAGGCTGATGCCGGTCTGATGATGAGCGACACCTGCATCGATCATGTCATCGAATCCTGTGAAAGCTATCTTTTAGTTCCGGGAAACAATTTTCTCATCGACAGCTTTAACCAGCGGCTGGAGCGAATTACCGATCTGACAGAAGAAGAAAAAACCTCATTCCGCCAGCGCAATGAACAGCTTCTGGAGGAGAGCTTCGTTCCCGCCTATCAGACACTGATTGACGGCATGAAAGCGCTGAAGGGTACAGGAACCAACGAGGGCGGTATGTGCGGATTTCCTGACGGAAAAAAATATTACAAATATCTGGTCTATGCCAGTACCGGCACCTCATACCAGTCCGTAGAAGAACTGATTGCCGCTGTGGAGCAGACCATCAATAAAAAGCTAAAAGAAACCTCTGCCATTTTAAAAGAGCATCCGGAGTTTGGCAGCCTTCTGGAAACCAGCCAGTTCCGCCAGACAGAACCGGCTGCTATGCTCGAAGAATTAAAAACTCTGACTGCCGCTGACTTTCCACCGCTTCCGGAGTGCAGCTACACACTGAAGGATGTCCCCAAGGCTTTGGAGCTTTCCTTAAGCCCGGCCTTTTACCTGACATCCCCCATTGACGACATTACTGACAATGTCATTTATATTAACCACAATCCTCAGTATACCTCTGAGTCCCTGTACCCGACCATTGCTCATGAGGGGTATCCGGGACACCTGTACCAGAATGTGTATTTCCACAGCTCCGATGCTTCTGATTTGCGGAAAATTCTGTCCTTTAATGGCTACAGTGAAGGATGGGCTGCCTACGTAGAAGCACTTTCCTACACTCTGGATAATGGTCTGGATCCGGAATTTGGACGCCTGCTGGCATCTAACTCCATGGCAATTCTGGGGCTTCATGCCTATCTGGATCTGGCTGTCAATTATCTTGGCTGGGATCGAAATCAGGTTGCTGAATACCTTTCTCAGTTCTATGAGGATCCAGGCGCTGTCAGTGATGCCATGTTTGAAGCCATGATCGAAAATCCGGCCAACTATCTGTCTTATTTTGTAGGCGCTATGGAAATTCAGAATATGCGTGAAAACGCAGAGAAAAATCTGGGCTCCCGATTCAGCCCTTCAGAATTTCATAGATTTATTCTGGATATGGGAAATGCCCCCTTTGACGTGATTCAGCCCTACTTTACCTCCTGGCTGATGGAACAGAAAATGTAGCAAACTTTCAGATGAAAAAATGAGACAAACGGTACCCTGATAGTTGAGCACAGTCTCTTTTTCTGTGTCTCGCTATCAGGGTACCGTTTGTCTCTTACATGTTTAACAATTTATAAATTTCCTATGAAAAATTCCTGCGCAGTTCGCACCCGTTCACGCTCTCCTCCTTCATGTCCAAAACCAGGAAGAATTTGAAGCTCTGTTTTTACCCCCCAGTCTTCAAGGTTTTTCTGAAGACTTTTCATTCTCTCTACACGGTTTGTACCGTATGGGGAGTCCCCTATAAACTTTGTATCATTTTCTCCGACAGTAATCTGAACTGGTATTTGTTTCACTGCCTCAATATCCACAGATTTTCCAAAATATTCTTTAAAATCTCTAACTCCCCAAAAGTAATCTTCATTCAGATCGAGAAAAGTCGGGCGCCCCGGAGCGCCAATAGAAACAGCCAGCAGCCGCTCTGGATGAGCAAACAGAAACCTGTTGGTAAACTGTCCGCCTCCAGAATGTCCAAAAAGGAAAAAACGCTCTGTATGGATACCGGGATATCGTTTTGCCATATCTTCTACCATATTCAGTAAAATTTGATCATACCGGATTCCATCACATGATAAAAGCTTGTAGCTGTTAAAATCATCATGATCAATCAATCCGCCGGGAAACAACGGCGCCAGAATTGCGATATGATTCTGATCTGCTAATTCCTTAGCTTCTCGAATATAATCTTCTACCGCACAGCCGGTTCCATGAATAATTACCATCAAACGGTAATCTGGATTTTTTTCGTCATAATAACTATCCGGAAGATGAGCCCAATAGGAAAACCTCTGGTCTGTAGGACAATACCACATCATATTCAGATATGCATTTCCAAATAGATTTTTTTGTTGTTCCAATGTTAAATTGGATACTAATGGATTTTTCCCTTCCATGAAATTCTACCTCCAATTTTACAAAAATCGTCCAAAGAAGAAACTTGCTACAACAAGCATGATTGCTCCTCCGATTCTAGATGAAATCTGAGCATATGACATCATTTCCATGCGGTTAGCTGCACCAAGACATTGAACGTCGCCTGAGCCCCCGCCATTAGCCATACAAAGACCTGCTGTAAGCATGGCTTCTACCGGATAGAAGTGAAGCAGTCTGCCCACAATAAGGGTTCCCAACATAGCTCCGATAACTGTTACCACAATAATAAGAAGGTTTGCTGGATTGGTAAAAACTTTTGCATAATCACTTAAATTTGTTCCGATCCCTACAGTAATCATTAAGGGGAAGGACATATACTTAACAAAAAACATCTGCATTCCCTTAGCTCCAGCCTTGATATTTGCTGGCAGAATATTGGAAATATTAAGAGCAGCCATAAGAATAACCATAAATGCGAAGGTATGAATGGAAAAACCAAGATCCAGGCGGTTATTTACAATGGAAATATGCTTGGAATAAAGGTCTGCCATTGAAAAACAACAAAGACCAAGAGCTAATCCAGTAGCATAGTCAGCTATAGTCGGTTTTACTTCTTCCGTTTTTGCTGCTGCATTTTCTACTCCGCGCATAAGCTGACCGTTTCCAGTCCAAGAAGGCTTCGCCTGCCCCAATTTATTCAATAAAGCACTCATGAAAACAGCCACAAGATTTCCCAGACTGATAATTGCAAATGCTGATGCATACCATGCAGAACCATCACCACCAGTAGCGGCTTCCCACATACGGCTCATGGGCTGGATGCCTGCGCCATTTCCACCGCCCATAACAGGAATCGCGTAAGTTGTAATTGCATCAATCGCTCCAACTCCGGTAATCGCACCGACAATACCTGCAAGTCCCAAAGCTCCTGCTACACCTGCAAGAATCGTTGGAATATATCCTGCAAAAGATTTTATTAACATCTTACGATCAACGGATAAAACGGATCCTGTAATTAAAACCATTATGTATAGATCAAGGAATCCTGTTGATCCATTAAAATTATTCAGAGCTTCTTTCGCACCCTCTCCAATCAAATTAAATGTATTCATAGCGCCAGCCATCAGACAGGTGAAAAGCATTCCGCCTCCAAACCAGCTGTTCCAAATCGGAATGTGATCTCCAATCCATCCCAGCATAGTTCCAACGATCAATGCAAAGCCCAATGCTCCAATCATATTAGACAGCATCCAATCTTTTGAAGCTAAAAAAATCATAATAATGTTCAAGACCAAAAACATCCAGAGTGGAAAACCAAGAACTTTCGTATTTTTTAACTTTTCCATAACAACCTCCTGAAATTTTATTTTCACGTTACATTTACCGGTAAATATTATGGATATATTATATAATAATCATTATAATACGTTCAAGTTTTTGGTTATTCTGTATATGGTTTGCTTTTATAACTGTTTGGAATCAAACTATATCTGTCTAAAAAAAGCCTGCTTTTCAGCAAGCTTTTTTATGCAATACAGAAGAAGGCTTCCAATATTACTCATTTTTTTATTCTAAACCGGAATAACGCCTATTCCAATTTGGTATTATGAAATCTCTGCCCTACCATAAAACGCCAAAATTCCTGGGCCTCTTTAGGAAGAATACGTCCCTTTTTTCTAGCAACAATAACATAACGGTAAATACCTTCTTCTTTTAACATACCATAAACTACCTGGTCAGTATGCTCTGCCTTCATTACAGTAATCCTTGGAACCAGGACAATTCCACCTCCTCCGCAGGCTATCGCGTAGCGGGTGTCCACATAATCAATCCGTAATGGAGCCGTGGGCCGGATTCTAAATTTTTTTAAGAATGCACACTCCGCATAATAAAGACTGTGTTCCGGTGTCGATAAAATATAACGAAGAGCGGGAGAGCGGAATTTTTCAGCTTCGATAAGCACCGGATGAAATAGATTTGAGCCTGTAGTATCTATACCCGAAAGAAGCTCATTGCCGATTGGGATTACGAATACTAACGGATCCTCCTCCAAAGGCATATATTCTATTTGCCCCGACATGACAGGATCTGTATAAATAGCCAAATCTACACTTTCCTCTTCCAAAGCTTTTTCACATTCTTCCGCACTCATATCCAGATACTCTAAAGATGTTTCTGGATAACATTTTAAAAAATCTGCTGTATGTACGCCTGCATAGTGTCCGCCTCGATGAGTGGTTGCCACTCGGACTGGCCTGACCGGCATTTTATTTGCTTGAGCAAGACTACAATTCAGTTCCTTTTCTAATTCCTGATATTTAACAGCAAATTCTAAAAAAATTTTCCCTTTTTCTGTAACCGTCAGCGGCGAATGGCTGCGATCAAATATCTTAAATCCCAGTTCAGATTCTAACTTCCCCAGTTGTTTTGTCAGAGCTGGCTGCGACATGAATAATTGCCTCGCAGCTCCGGATATGTTCTTACTGTCTGCAACAGCAAGGATATATGAAAATACATTCGTATCCATTGCGCCCTCCTTGTGTCATTTTTTCTTGTTACTTGTTGAAAAGAATAGAGGCTAAGGTAAAATTTCTCCTAAAAACACTGCAGGTAATACCAGGGCAGAAACAACCGTCCCAGCCACCCTGCTGCCGGAAAATACCTGCTGATATCTGCCAAAACAGGACAAAAGATCAAACTTCCCATAAGAAAAAACGGAATCAGACAGCAAAGAATTTCCGGTTTTTTCCACATCAGTCCCAGCAGCCGGGAAAACAGAACAACTGCCAGCCCATAAGCGGCCATGATTCCCGCTTCCGCTGCAAGACCTGAGAATCCTGAAAAATTCTCCTCTCCCAGCCAGGTAGCCGTCAGTGCTGAAACTGCTGCCAGAAATACCGGTGCAGCCTGGGCAGTCAGCCTGCACCAGCCTCTTTTTCGTCTGTCTATCCATACATACAGATTTCTCCGTTCATCCTCTGCTCCAATGACTGAACCATAAATTCCTGTTACAAATACATACACAGCCGCAAGTCCTCTTACTGGAAATACCCCTTCCATTCCGGCTTTTCTGCCTGAAGCTTCCTTTTGTATTCCCACGATAGAATTCAGAGTTTCATATTCAAATTGAAAAATTCCTCCATTTTCCATCCAAATATCATAATACTCACCGGCCTGAAAGGCAAGCTGCTCTCTTTGTTCCCCTCCAACTTCTCCTGCAAAAGAAAAACCACGGCCATTTTCCACATAATTTTCTAAAACCTCGCGGTTATACACAGATGCCAGTTCTGCAAACACCACCTCTGTGGATAATTCTGCCGTTGTTGTGGATGGTGCAGAAAAAACACGGATACTTCGTTTATAACTGCCCTCTTCCATCCGCTTTCCCAAATCTGCTGCCACTGCATATCCACATTCCGCTTTTCGGGACGCCACCTGTTCTTTGACTTCTTCTGCAGATTCACACCGGTAAAACAGAAACATACCCCCGCCGGATGCCCTGCTTTTTTCCGTAAGTGCCTGCACCAGCCCCTCTGCCAAAGAATCACCGGAACCAGATTCCACGCACACTGCAATCCGAATCCTGTTGTCTCCGCTTTTTTCCAGATTTCCTATCCACCAGGCCCCTGCCGGAAGGCAAAGAAGAATAAGCACAAAAGAAAAACGGCGCAGATATCGTTTACAGGAAAGAAAAAACCACATAAAGATCTGTCTCATTTTTCCCTCACCTCCAGCGCATAGCTTCCGGCAAAAAACACCGCAAACATAAAAATCAGCCGGAACACTGCTGAAAAATTCCAGACTCCGCTTACTGCTGTTTTCATTACATCCATCAAAATTCCTGAAGGAAGAAACAAAGCCAGCTTTCGGACTGCTCCAGGAAGAAACACCAGAGGCAGAAAACCACCCGCCAGGAAATGCTGTGCTGCCGCTGTCAAAAATAAAAGCATCATTCCTCCAAGCAGACTTCCAGATGCCTCAAACAAAAACACTGCCAAAACCGCCGCCCCTGCACAGACAGAGCATATGCAAATCATCTGCCGCAAAAGATCAAACAACTGATTTCCACTTATTTTTCCTGTAAAAATCTCTCCCTCTAACAGCCCATATATCAGCCACATCGGAACCGCTGCCAAAATAAACAGATATCCCAGCCCCATCACTCTGGCCAGAACTCTCTTTCCCCCTCCAATCCCGGCCCGAGTCAGCTGACTTTTCATTGCCTCATTCCATGGCATCAAATAGCCTGATACAGGAATTGCCATCAAAAGCAGTGCCAAAATAAAACCGCTGATGCCATAATAAGAAACCATATCCAAATCTCCGGTTGCTGAAACCTTCTGGGCCAGAAAATAATCCTCTCTGGCAAGGCTGTAGGACAGATATATTTCATTCAAATCCTGTTCGGAACAGGCAATCGCCTTCTGACTTTCCTCCGGAGAAAGCCCCATGCTTTCTCCTTCCGTCTGAATCACCTGATCTCCGGCGTAAATTCCTGCCTGAGCTGAGCCAAGGATTGCTGCTCCTGCCTCTGTCAGCTCCCGGAAAATACGGCCCTCTACTGAAGCTTTCCCTGGAAATACCACGCGGACAGGAAGATTGGTCCCATCCATAATGCTTTCTACCAGACCCTCCGGAATTTTCATAACCGCATAAAATTCTCCGTTTTTCAGTCCCTCTTCCGCTGTTTTCCCATCCACAGTAACAAAATCGCAGAGACTGCTTACACTTTCCAAAGACGCGGCCATAGACATGGCTTTTCCAGCCAGTCTGTCATTTTCCGGAAGAACAACGCCAATGGAAATTCTCTCGGAAACCCTGTCTCCATATGCCAGACGGCCTGTGAGGAAGGCGGCCGTCCCTGCCAGAATCAGCAGGGCAGCCATACCAAGATACAGATATCCAAGCCGTTTCAGAGCCCGTTTTACTTCTAACTGAATCAATATGAAATAGGACTTCATTTTCTGTAAACTCCCGCCGTCTTCTATTTTACCTCTATGCCTACTGTATACCTGTAAGCTGAGACATCAATCCGAAAATATTCCCGTATACCTCCATCATAATCTCTCCCCAGTCCTCTTCTGTTGCTGCCAGCACATCCAGCTCCTCTCCCTCCAGAGGCAATACTTCTTCCGAAAGAGGACCGTATCCCAGCTCGCCGCTGAAATTCATGGTGATTCCTTCTGCCTCAACAGACAAGGAGTCTATATCTGCATAAATAGATTTTCCTTTCTCCAGCTCTGTCACCATGCCAGACCCGTGAATCTTTATCGGCTGCATTTCTGGAACAAGAAGCTCCATATCCAGCTGGCAGGATCCACTCTCCGTTATGTAAGTACCAGATGCATTCATTGTAATAGTTCCATCTGAGGAAAGAACAGACACTGTATGATCGCTGTCCAGCTGCTCCCCGTCATAGTTTTCCTCTTTTTCATACAGAATATCCGTTGTCGCGCCCTCTGACGTAATGCTGAGACGTCCGTTCATATTCTCTGTCAGGTAGCTTCCACCATGAAGATCCAGAGCAAAATCAATCTGCGCCTCTCTTTTCTCCTTTACAGCCTCGCCTGTTTCTTCCGCCGCATCACTGCTGTCTCCTGTCCCGGCTTCTTCATTCGCCGGTTCTGATTCTGCTGCTTCCATATCTGCTTCCACAACTGTTGTTGTTCCTGTCAGGCTGGCAAGCCGTCCTTTCGGATCTACATAAACCGTCATATCCATATCCTGAAGAGACTGTTCCAGAATCTGAATCATCCAGTCTGTCTGCTCTTTGACTTCATCATAACTCTGCTGCAGCATTTCCTCTGCGGAGGGAAGATCTCCAGCCGCCATTGCTCCAGAAAACAGCTTTGTCATAGACACGCTCAGTCTCAGCTGATCCAGATATTGCTTTTTCAGTTCCTCATCATTCAGGAAAAAATCCGAGGAGGTACGGAGAAATGCAATCAGAGAATCCTTGTTGATCTGTACATGGTATCCTTTACAAACAGTCTCCTTTCCATCTACCAAAAAGCTTCCTTTTTCTGCTTTCTCTACCATCATCGCCTGCTGAAAACTTTCCTTCGCCTTACAGCCCTTTTGATACCTGTCCAAAAGTCCCGGAAAATCAAGCTGTCCCTTTGCAGTTCCATTTTCCGGCTTTTTCATCATCTCCTGCACCAGCTCTGCCAGCTGCTCTGTATCCACTCCAGATGCCTCCAGATAGGGAGCCACCGTTGGAGAATTTTTCAAACTATCCCCCAGGCTGTCATTTATTTTCAGAGTAAAAACACGATCCACCAGCTCCGGCGCTGCTGCCATAAACACCTGATCTCCATAATAGAACTGGAGTTCTGCCAGATCCATATGATTATAATTCAGAGCCATTTCTGCTCTTGATTTCCAGTTTTCCAAATCTGCCTTTGAGCGGATCTCCAGGCCAGCTCCTGTCAGCATCTCCATTCCCGGTTGAGAACAGCCGTCTATCTGAATTCGAAAAATACTTTCACAGTTGACCTTTCCATAATTTTCCAAAAATTCCCTTAAACCAAATATTTCCTCTGCCCCGGTTATCTGATTATCAGAATTTACGCTTTCGAAAGCTGCAATCACCGTTTTTTTCGGATCCTCCATCAGCCGCGGTACTACTGCAATTCCAATTCCCACTGCTACCACTGCCGCAGCCACACCGATCATCATTTTCCCGGACTTCTTTTTCTCGGGCTCCGGACTTCCGGAAAGCGCCTGCTCTGATGCTGCCACCCCATCCGTCGTATCTGACTTCCCTTTTGTTTCCTCCTTCAGGGCATTTGTCTCCACAGCCTCTGTTTCCTGACCACATACACGGCAGATCTTTTCATTTTCCTGTAATTCAGCTCCGCATTTCGTACACTTCATACACATTTCCTCCATTGTTTTTATTATCCCTCTCTCTGTCTCAGCTCCTGAGCATCTGCGAGAGTCCCGCTTTTAAAACACTTAATCAGTTCCATTTCTGATAATCCGCCGGGAACTGATTCCATGTGCCCGTCCCGCAGCACATACAATTCTGTACACAGGCTTAGCTCCGCCATCTCATGAGATGTTAAAAGAATCGTTCCCCCAAGCCTTCTGTACTGCTCCAGATAATCTCGAATCGCGGCCTTACATTCTAAATCAAGCGCCGCCCCCGGCTCATCTAAAATCAATATAGAAGCATGATTAGACAGGGCACAGGCAATACTCAGCCTTTTTTTCATTCCGCCAGACAACGTGCAAACCGTCTTTTTCAGCATCTGATCCACTCCCAGCATTGCAGCTGGCCCGGAGATGAGATCCTTTTCCAGCTCCTTTTTGCTGCCCCGGTACCAGAGCCTCAGATTATCTCTCACAGTCAGTTCCTCTATCAGCGGATTTTCCTGAGGAACGTAAGCTGCTGCCTGAGAAAAAATCTTCGGATTGCTCACAGCTTCCTGGCCATCAAATAAAATCCTTCCCCCATCTGGTTTCCTTGCTCCGGCAAGAATAGACAAAAGCGTTGTTTTCCCGCATCCGTTTCCTCCCACAATGCCCACACAGGTGCCTGGCTTTGCTGAAAATGATATCTTTCTTAATACCGGATGATGCCCGTATGATTTTTCCAGATCGCAAACCTCAAGCATTGCCTTTCTCGCCTCCTTCCCAGAAATTATTCTGAATTTTCTACACTTTATGCTATCACTATACTGTTTTGTGAACTACCCATTGTCTAAAGCCAATGGGCTTCCTGC
>UMFG01017341.1_pt1 | contig 20179 bp, 16 predicted proteins | sample 1964961 | NCBI WGS metagenome assembly UMFG01 (sample SAMEA4836041, study PRJEB28245) | human gut metagenome | biome: gut microbiome; material: fecal sample | place: Denmark | collected 2008
TATATTGTTTAATAAAAATAAATATTTAATAATTATTTTTGTGCATATTTTACATTTAAAATTTGCACAATATATTTTTTGTGGTAAATAAAAAAGATTTTAAAACATTGGTAAAAAAATTGAAATTTTTGTCCATTAATCTTGCATAATCTCTTGACATATATGTTGAAAAAAAGGTATAATAAACTCAATGTAAATTAAAAATCTATATTCTAAAACCTTAGATTTTCTAACTAAAGGGGTGGTTATATGTCTTTGTCAAGCAAGTCTGGTAAGGCTGAATTGCTTGAAGCTCAAAAAACACTTATTTCTGAATACAATAGGCTTAAGTCTTGCAATTTAAGCCTTGATATGTCAAGAGGTAAGCCAGCTGCTGCACAGCTTGATTTATCAAACGGTATTCTCACATCACCTATTAACAATTATATTAATTGTGAGGGCAATGATGTACGAAATTACGGTATTTTAACAGGTATAAAAGAATGTCGTGAACTTTTTTCAAAATTACTCGATATTAAAGAAGATAATATTATTATTGGAGGTAACTCCTCTCTTAACTTAATATATGATGCTATAGCAAGATATTACATATTTGGTAAATTAGGTCAAAAACCTTGGTCTAAACTTGATAAGGTAAAATTTCTCTGTCCTGTCCCTGGATATGACAGACATTTTGCAATCTGTCAAGAATTTGGTTTTGAAATGATTAATATTCCTATGGATGAAAATGGTCCTGATATGGATATGGTTGAAAAGCTTGTTAAAGAGGACGAAAGCATTAAGGGTATTGTTTGTGTACCTCTTTATTCTAATCCTGGTGGAGTTTGTTACAGTGACCAAGTTGTTGAAAGACTTGTTAAAATGGATACCGCGGCTAAAGATTTCACCATTATATGGGACAATGCCTATGGTATACATCATGTATATAAGGAAGTAAAACTTGCCAATATATTTAAGTTAGCTGAAAAATATGATACTGATGACAGAATACTTTATTTCTTCTCAACATCTAAGATTACTTTCCCTGGTTCTGGTGTTGCATTTGTAGCATCTGGTGACAAGGCTATTGAAGAAATTAAAAAGCGTTTTGGCATTATGACCATTGGTTATAATAAAATTAATCAGCTTAGGACATACAACTTCTTTAAAACACCTGAGGGTATGATGGCACATATGAAAAAATTAGGTGCTATGCTTAGAGAAAAATTTGATGTTGTATTGAGTAGACTTGAGAAGGAGTTTGGCAATAGCGACCTTCTTACTTGGATTAAACCTAATGGTGGTTACTTTATTTCTGTAGACACAATTCCAAACTGTGCCAAAGAAACTGTAAGACTTGCAAAGGAATGTGGTCTTATACTTACAAATGCAGGTTGTTCTTACCCTTATGGTAAAGACCCTTTTGACAGCAACATTAGAATTGCTCCATCTTATCCTACCGTTTCTGACCTTGAAAAGGCAATGGATGTATTTTGCGTTTGTGTTAAGTTGGCAGCAGTTAATGAATTATTAAAATAACAATAAGGAGATTAAAAATGACAAAGTTAAATGAAAATTATTTAAATGTAAAAGATAGTTATCTTTTCTCTGAAATTGCTAAAAGAGTAAATAAATTTACTGCAGAAAACCCAGATAACAAGGTAATTAGACTTGGTATTGGTGATGTTACATTACCATTAAGCAAGTCTGTTATTAAAGCTTTACACGAAGCTGTTGATGAAATGGGTAATGCTGCTACATTTAAGGGTTATGGTCCTGAGCAGGGTTATGACTTTTTAAGAAATGCTATTAAGGACTACTATGCTAGAAATGGTGTAGAAATTGAGGCTGATGAAATATTTGTATCTGATGGCGCAAAGTCTGATACAGGTAATATTACAGACCTTTTTGCTGTAGATAATACTGTACTTGTTCCAGACCCGGTTTACCCAGTATATGTTGATACTAATACTATGAATGGTAGAAAGATTATTTATATGGATGCTAATCCTGAAAATAACTTCCTTGCTATGCCAGACCCTAGTGTTCACGCTGATATTATTTACCTTTGCTCTCCAAACAACCCTACTGGTGCTGTATATAATAAGGAGCAGTTAAAGGCTTGGGTTGATTATGCTAAGGCAAATAATGCAATTATTCTTTTTGACTCTGCATATGAGTGTTTTATTACAGATGAAACTTTACCTAGAAGTATATTTGCTATTGAAGGTGCTAAGGATTGTTGTATTGAGTTCTGTTCACTTTCTAAGACTGCTGGTTTTACTGGCACAAGATGTGGTTACACAGTAGTTCCAAAGGCTCTTAAGTTTAAGGCTAGTGATGGTACAGAAATGTATCCAAATAAGATGTGGAATAGAAGACAGACAACTAAATTTAATGGTGTACCTTATATAGTTCAGAAAGCTGCAGCTACTGTATTCAGTGTTGAAGGTATGCAGGAAGCTAAGGCTATGATTGATACTTATAGAGTAAATGCTAAAATTATTGCTGACACTATGGACGAACTTGGTGTTAAGTATTTTGGTGGTGTAAATTCTCCTTACATTTGGTTTGAGTGTCCATTTGGAATGTATAGTTGGGATTTCTTTGATAAGATGCTTAATGAAATTCAAGTTGTTGGTACTCCAGGTGCTGGTTTTGGTAAGAACGGTGACAACTACTTTAGACTTACAGCATTTAACAACAAGGAAAATACTGTTGAGGCTATGGAAAGATTTAAGACTTTATTTAACAAATAATTTATACAAATTAAGGAGTGTCAAAAATGACACTCCTTTTTATATAACTATTATTCATAATATTTACAATTTTTACCCTGCCAACTATTCCTATTAATAAACTCTTTAGATATAGAATTTAAAACTTTTCTTTTATTTAAACTCCACCAAGGTTCAAAAAGTTCAGCCTTGTTGGCATCACCAGTTATTCTATGTATGACTATGTTTTGAGGTATACTTTCAATAATATTTACAACTGTATCAACATATTCCTCAAGAGTAAATATACTAAAGGGGTTTTCACTATACAAATCATAAAGAGCAGTACATTTAATAATATGCAAAAGCTGGAGTTTAAGTCCTTTTGTACCACAATTTACAGCATAGTTTACACTATTAAGCATATCTTCATAGTTTTCCCCAGGTAAGCCAAGTATAATGTGGGTAACTGTATCTATACCAATTTTGTTTAGATTTTCTATAGCTTGTTTATACACAATATTTTCATAATATCTGTTTATAATGTTAATACTTTCTTCTTTGCTTGTTTGCAATCCTAATTCAACACATATATAAACTTTTTTTGAAAGTTCCTCTAATAATAACAAAATATCATTATTTATGCAATCAGGTCTTGTGGCAATAGAAAGGGCAACTACATCATCGCAAGCTATTGCCTCATTATAAAGTTGCCTTAACTTATCCACTGGAGCATAAGTATTAGTATAGGCTTGAAAATACATCATATATTTACCTTTAGACCATTTTTCTGACATTTTTTCTCTCATTTGTGAATATTGTTCTTTAATAGAAAGACTTCTGCTGCCAGCAAAGTCCCCTGAACCTTTACCACTGCAAAATATACAGCCTTTATTTGAAAGAGTACCATCTCTATTAGGACAAGTAAAACCTCCGTCAATAGCTAGTTTTATAATTTTTTCACCAAAGATTTTTTTATAATAATCATTGGCAGAATAAAAAGGGTGTCTTGAATTAAACATTTATAGCTACTCCTTTGTCTATAGAATAAATTATACATTCCTTAACTTTTTTGCCGGTACTTTCTTCAAGAGCTTCCTTGTAAAGGTCTAACTGTATTTTATATTTTTGAGCTAATGTTGAAAGTCCACCAAATACCTTATCAGTTTTATAATCGACTAAAACTATTTCCTTATTTTCTACAAAGTAAAGGTCAATAATACCGTGAACAACAAGATTTTCATTACTATTGGCATATTCTTTAAGTCTTGATGCTTTAATAGACATAACAAAAGGAGCTTCCTTAAATACATAATCTGCGGACTTTACTCTAGTATATAATTGAGAATTTAAAAATAAGTCAATTTTTTTAGTACTTATTACTTTAGCTTCTTCTAATGTTAAAATTTTTCTATTAAGTAAACTATTAATGAGTTCATTTGAATTTTCGTTATAATTAAACTCAATATTTTCCATAACTGTATGATATAATATACCTTTTTGAGTTGCTGATATATTAGTATTACTTTTAACAACTTGAGGCTTTATATCTATGTTTTGTATATAATAAGGTTCACTGTCATCATTTTGCATTTTTCTCTTAATTTCAGTAATAGAAATTTTAGATGGCAAGTTTACATCAGTATTATAAGGGTATTTATAACTAAGTTTACTACGGATTAAATTAGCATATTCGCCTTTGCCAGCTATTTTTTCTATATTATTTAAGTTGCTTATAGTGTCAATATTTTTTTCAGCATTAATACTTTCAAGAGAGTCAATATCTTCAACAGGTATCCATTTTTCTTTAAAAATATTATTAACATCAAAATCTTTTCTTTTAATAGCTGAAATTATCCAAAATAAAGGAGAATCTGCCATATTTCTAAAAGCTATAGGGAATAAAGTTTCACTTTCTTCGCAAAGGTCATAAAGTATTTCCATTTTATTATCCTTTGTTGTAGGAATTTTACTATTTGCTACACCAGTTATAATAAGTTTTTCTCTTGCTCTAGTTAAAGCAACATAAAGAAGTCGCAATGTTTCAGAATTTTCGTCAGCAGTATATTTTTCTAAAATAGTATCAAAAGGTGGTGTTTTATATCTTATTCTTTCTGTTTGGTCAATATATTTTAAGCCTATACCAAGTTCTCTATCATATATAAAGTTTTCTTTATAGCCATTATCTATTTTTTCGTGGAGCTGTGATACAAAAACAACGGGAAACTCAAGACCTTTGCTTTTGTGAATAGTCATAATTCTCACAACATCGTCATTTTCAGATAATGTTGATACTGTACTAACCATATCTTTATCTTCAACATCATCGCTTAAATCAATGTTAATATTATTAATAAAGCTATGTAAATCGTTATGATTTAATGATTCAAATTCCATTGCCTTTTCTTTAAAAAGTCTTAAATTATCTTGACCATTTTCTGATGAAATACCTACATAATAAAAATAGTTAGATTTTTCGTATATTTCAGTAATAAGGTCTGTAATAGAGTTATTAATTGCATAATCTCTGTAATAATTTATATCATTTAAAAATTTGTTAAGTATATCTGCTATTTTATTATCAGACTTTGCATATTCCTTTACAGAATTATAAAAAGGCATCTGTCTGTTATTTAACCTTAATGTTGTAATTTCATCAAATGTTAAAGCATAAATAGGGCTATGTAAAAGATTAATGATTTCAATATCATCAATAGGATTATCTATAACTTTAAGTAATGATATAATATTTTTAACTTCTGTTGTTTTATATAAAGGATTAGACTTTTCAAATATACAGCTTATGCCGGCAGAGTTAAGCTCATTATAAAATACTTCTGCATTAGTTCTTTTTCTAACAAGTATAACAATATCACTTTTTTTTACAGGTCTATAATTTTCATTATCTTTGTCATAAATATAAAGAGGTTTTGTATATAGCATATCATATATACGCTTTGCTACAATTTTAGCCTCACCAGTTTTAGCATCAAATTTATAATTTACTTCTTTCTGATTGCAAGTATCAGCAATAAGTAGCTCTGTATTTGTAGAAATATTTATATTACTATCTGGTTGAGGAAAGTTAGCTTTTGGGTTTAAGGCAACATCATCAGTATAATTAACATTACCTAAGTTCATATCCATAATTTGTTTGAATATAATGTTACAGGCATCTAAAACAACAGCTCTTGACCTATAATTTTCAGACAAAAGTATAAGTTGCTCTTTATCATTATCTCCTACATAGCTATTGTACTTATCCATAAATATTTTAGGCGTAGTTAGTCTAAATTTATAAATAGCCTGTTTAACATCACCTACCATAAATATGTTATTTCTTCCTTGCTCAATAGAGGAAACAGCAGTTAATATATCTTCTTGAAGATAGTTACTGTCTTGATATTCATCTATAATTATTTCTTTATACTTATTTTGATATTCTCTGGCAATATCGGTAGTTGTACCATTAGAATCTCTAAGTATGTTAAGGCAATAATGAGAAATATCATTAAAATCAGCTAACTGATTTTCCAGTTTAAGTTGTTTATATTCTTGGGTAAATAACTTTGTAGTTTTAACTAGCTGAATAACAATAGGTTTAATATTTTTATATAAAATTTCAACTTTTTCTTTTGACATACTAGCATAAGATAATGCATTATTAAGTTCTTTTTTGCTAAAAAAAACATAGCGTTTCATAAGAGCTACTTTTTCATTGTACAAGCCATCAAAATTTTTAGGATACCTAAGCTGAAAAGAAAGTTTTTGTTTTCTCAGTTCTTCTAGGCCACCTAATTTTAAAGCATTTTCAAAATCTTGAATAGCTAAATAAACCTTTTCAATAACACTAGGTTTGTCAAAATCTCTTAATATTTCAACAGCCTTATTTATATAAATTTTAGCATTATTAATAGCATCATTTACTTTTTTTATATTAGCTTTATACCATATACTATCATAAAAGCTATCAGCACTTTCGTATTTTTCTGTGCATTGGTCAAGCCATTTATTTGGATAAGGTGAGTTGTCAGCATATTCAAAAAGTTTATAAATCATTTTTTCTACATTATCATCCCTGTTTTTGTCACAAAACATATTGTAGAATTTATCAAAATCAGCGTTTTTTTCGGCTAAAAGTTTTTCAAAAACATTGTCTATAGCTTGCTTTTTTAATGTTACAGCTTCATTTTGAGTTATATTTCTATACCCCAAGTCTAAATCTATTTTATGAAAATTTTGTCTAATAACATTAGCACAAAATGAGTCAATAGTCGATATATTAGCTTTGTTTATAAGAATAAGCTGTTTTTCAAGGTGTTGTCTAAGTTCATTGTTATTTATATCAATTAGTTTTAATTCAATAGATTTAGTTATTCTATCTTTCATTTCAGCAGCAGCATCTCTAGTAAAGGTAACAATAAGAAAGGAGTCGATATTCCATTTGTCGTTTATAATTCTGCTTAATACCCTTTGAGTAAGTACAAAGGTTTTGCCAGAACCTGCTGCTGCACTTACAAGTATATTTTTGTCTTTTGTATCAATAGCAAGTTTTTGCCCCTCACTTAATTTTAAAGCCATAATTTAGCTCCTTTCTAATAAGATAATCATATTTATTATTAACTGTTACATAAATTATAACAAATATAGCAGCTTAAAATATTCTCTTAATCAAATTGTAAAATTTTTTAACACTATTGTCAATATATTAATATTGAAAAATAATTTTTGTCTGCTATAATAATAAGATAGGGAAAAATAATTTTTAATGTAATTAATATATATTAAAGGAGCGATTGACAATGAGAAGAATGAAAACTGAGGTTAAAAGAAAAATTGCAGGTGTTATAGCTTTATTACTTGTGGCAGCTTTACTCTTAAGTTCAATTTCAGTATTTTTTGTAGGTTAAGTAGGAGAGGTTTATTATGGGTTGGCAGAATAAGGAGTCAAAACAAGGCTCTAATAATAAAAATATAGATAAAAAGTTAATAAATGATAAATTAAAGAATAATATAGGAAATATAAAATCATCAGTTGAAAAAGCTGGTTCAGCATTTGAAAATAAAACAAAAGTTATTAATTTAAATAAAGACTATATTCTTTGGGGTATAGGTACAGCGTTTTTTCTTGTTACTGCAATATGGAGTATTACATTTGCAATAAACAGTAAGACTAATACAGCTATTAATCGAGCTTATGAGGCTTTAGATACTAATCTTATTTATAATGGTGTATTTATTGAAGAAGTTAATATTGGTTGTCTTACTAAGGAACAGGCAATTAAAAAAGCCACAAATGAGTATGCTAAACCAAGATTAGAGAGAACTTTTACTATTTCAAGCGGTTCATATTCTAAAGATGTTACATATGAAGACTTAGGTGCTAGTTATGATATTGCAAAAACTGTAAAAGAAGCTTATCAATTAGGTAGAAGTGGTAGTAAAGCTAAGCAACTAGAAAAAGCTGAAAACCTTGAAGATAGAAAAGAATACCTTGTTTCAAGCCTTTCTATTGATAAATCTAAAATGAAAAGCACATTAAATGAAATCGCAAAAGAAGTTGAAGGTAATGTAATTGATGGTGAAGTTAATGTTGATGCCTTAATGGAGAATCTTGAAAAAGATATGCTTATTGGGCAGAATGACATTGTATACAATATTCCTATTAAATATTAAAAAGGAGAATAATTATGCCTAATGCTAAAACAAAGCATAAATCTCAAAGGCGAAGAAAAAGACGATATAGCAAAAGAAACCATTTTAACAGAGTATTAAGTAAAACTATACTTGTTTTTATTGTTATTATTATAGTTGGCTGTATAGCAAGAAAGCCAATAATGAGCAAATATTATCAATGGAAAATAGACCAGCCTAAACAACCTCAAGAAAATGTTATACTTGATGGAATATTAATTGACGGTAAAAAAGTTGATGGTATGAATTATGAAAAGGCTGTTAATTATCTTAATTCACAAATTGATACAAATACCCAAGGTAATATAATAACAATAAAAAGTACTGATGGTAAATATACTTATAATTATACTTTTCAGGATTTTGATTTAAAATTTGATATAGAAGGTGCAGTTAAACAGGCTCTTGAGTTTGCTAAAGATTCAAAATCAGATGATTGGTGGCGTCAGTTTAAATCTCTTGAAGTTGGTACTGTTGACTTTGGTATAATGAGCTATAATAAAGCTAAAGTTCAATCTTATATTAATGCTATTTCCGACAAAATTACTGTTGAGGCAAAAGATGCAGGATTAAAAAGAATTAACGGTCAATTTGTTGTTACACCTTCACAAACTGGTTATAGTATTGACAAAGATGCTATTTTAAATCAAGTATATGACCTTATTGACAAAAGAGATTTTGGTAAGGAAGTTAAATTTGATATTAAAACAACAGAACCTAAACATAAAGATGCTGATGTAACTGGTATTACCGGAATTATTGGTTCATACTCAAGTCCATATAAAGGTGGAGATGCAAATAGAATACAAAACCTTAAAAATGGCTGTGCTAAAATCAATGGAGTTGTAGTTTATCCTAATGAAGTGTTTTCTACTAACGAACACTTTAATCCTTGTACAGAGGCTAATGGTTGGGCAAATGCTGGTACTATTGTAAATGGTAGAATTGAAGATAGTATTGGTGGAGGTATGTGTCAGGTATCTAGTGCCTTGTATATGGCACTTTTAAATGCTGAACTTAAAATTACAGAGAGATACAACCACTCTATGAAAGTGGGTTATGCTGATTATGGCTTTGATGCAACTCTTGCAGGTGATTATAAGGATCTTAAGTTTAAAAATGATACAAATTGTGCTGTGTTTATAGAGTCTTATCTTACAAGTACAAATGTAGTTGTTAATATATATGGTAAGGAAATTCACAATGCTGGTAGAACTATTAAATTTCATAACAAATTTATAAAGGAAACACCTCCTGATGATCCGGTAACAAAGGAGGATAGTTCATTACCAGTAGGAACAACTAAACTTGATGTAACTGCTAAAAATGGTTATGTATATGAACTTTATAAAGATGTATACGAAAATGGTGTCTTAAAAGAAACTGTAAAAATAAATACAAGTACATATTTACCTAGACGACAAGTTACTCTTATAGGTACTGGTACTAGTGAAAATACTACTACTGTAAAATAATAAAAAACATTAATATATAGAAATAAAAGTATTTTTAGGTTTGTTTATTTTCTTGACAACTTTTAGCCGATAGTTTTGCTATCGGCTATTTTTTTACATAATATGTGCAAATTATATAAAATCTTTATTTTTTCTATAGTTTTACTTGACCTAAAAGCAAAAAAACAATATAATTACTGAGTATGTAAAATTAAATAATTTTTTAAGGAGGAATAACTTATGTTTGAAAAGCTTTTTAAGCTGAAAGAGCACAACACAGATGTTAAGACTGAGGTACTTGCTGGTATTACAGTATTTATGACAATGGCATATATACTTGCAGTAAATCCTAATATTTTATCAGCAACAGGTATGAATTCTAACGGTGTGTTTATAGCAACTGCTCTTTCTGCCTTTGTTGGTACATTACTTATGGCTATATTTGCCAACTATCCATTTGCTTTAGCTCCTGGTATGGGACTTAATGCATACTTTGCTTATACAGTAGTTATTGATATGGGTTATAGTTGGGAAACAGCTCTTACAGCTGTATTTGTTGAAGGTATAATTTTTATACTTTTATCTTTAACAAATATTAGAACAGCTATATTTAATTCTATTCCAATGACATTAAAAACAGCAGTTTCTGTTGGTATTGGTCTTTACATTGCAATTATTGGTTTAAAAAATGCTAATATTGTTACTGGCAGTTTAAATCTTTTTTCTATTGATAATTACATTAAGGCTAATGGTCTTGAAGCTGGAGTTGTTGGTTTCAACGATGTTGGTATTACTGTTTTACTTGCTGTTATTGGTACAATTATTACAGGTGCTTTAGTTGCTAAGAATGTAAAGGGTAATATTCTTTTAGGTATTGTTATAACTTGGGTATTGGGTATTATTTGTCAGATAGCTGGTGTATATGTACCAAATCCAGATGCAGGTTTTTATTCTTTAATTCCTAATGGTGTGATTAGCTTTGCTTTTGGGGATATTAAAGAGGTTGCTTTTAAACTTAATTTTAGCGAAATTTTTACAAATAAAAATGGTTTAGTAAATTTTATTGTTGTTGTGTTTGCTTTCTTATTTGTTGACTTGTTTGACACTATTGGAACACTTATTGGCGTGTCTTCTAAGGCTGGTCTTTTAGACAAAGAAGGTAAACTTCCTAAAATTAAAGGGGCCTTATTAGCTGACGCTGTTGCAACGACTTTTGGTGCTATTATAGGTACATCAACAACAACTACTTATATTGAAAGTGCTTCAGGTGTTACAGAAGGTGGTAGAACTGGTTTAACAGCGTTAGTTACTGCAATTTTATTTGGTTTAGCATTATTCTTCTCGCCAATTTTTCTTGCAATTCCTTCATTTGCAACTGCACCTGCACTTGTTATTGTTGGTTTTTATATGGTTACTAATATTACAAATATTGACTTTTCCGATTGTTTTGAATCAATTCCGGCGTATATTTGTATGATTGCAATGCCTTTCTTTTCTAGTATTTCAGAGGGTATTTCAATGGGTGTAATTTCTTATACAGTTTTACATATCATTAATCCTAATAAGAAGGCTAGAGCTAGCATTTTAATGTATATATTAAGTATATTGTTTATTCTCAAGTATATTTTACTTTAATAAAAAAACTCATTTCTAGTATTAGAAGTGAGTTTTTTAGTTATGTATTAATAATAACCCCCATTTCTGTATTAGAAGTGGGGGTTATTGAATAAATGTTAAATAATCAACATATTTTATATTACATATTTTTAATAGCGGCATCAACAAGTCCCATAAACAATGGATGAGGCTTGTTAGGTCTTGACTTAAATTCTGGGTGGAACTGAACACTTACAAAGTAAGGGTGGTCAGCTTTACTCATTTCCACCATTTCAACAAGTCTGCCATCAGGTGAAGTACCTGCTACCTTAAGACCTGCATTTTCAAGAGATTCTTTGTAAGAATTGTTGAATTCATAACGATGTCTATGTCTTTCGCTTATGTTCTTAGTACCATAAAGCTCAATAGATGTTGTGCCATCAGTTAATACACAAGGGTAAGCACCAAGACGCATAGTACCACCAAGATTATCAATATTCTTTTGGTCAGCCATAATATCAATAACAGGGTTAGTTGTCTTAGGGTCAATTTCAGTAGTATGGGCATCTGTTAAGCCAAGCACATTTCTAGCATATTCAATAACTGTACAGTGCATACCAAGGCAAATACCAAGCATAGGTATTTTATTTTCTCTAGCATACTTAACGGCTTGAATTTTTCCTTCAACACCTCTTGTGCCAAATCCACCAGGAATAACCATACCATTTACGCCCTTAAGAAGTTCTTCAGCTGATTTTTCTTCAATTTCTTCAGAGTCAACCCAACGGAACTTAATGTGAGCACCACTGTGTATACCAGCGTGGTTAAGACTTTCAACGATAGAAAGATAAGCATCGTGTAAAGCTACATATTTACCAACAATAGCTATTTCAACAGTCTTATCAAGAGATTTTTCTTTCTGAACTACATCTTCCCAGTCTGAAAGGTCAGGCTGTACAAGAGGCATTTTAAGTTTCTTACAAATAATGTCTGCAAGGTTTTCTTTTTCCATTAAGAGAGGAACTTCATAGAGGGAATCACAGTCAATGTTTTCAATGATGCAATCCTTATCAACATTACAGAACATAGATATTTTTTCTTTAGCTTCATCTGTAATAGGATATTCAGTTCTACAAACAACAACATCAGGCTGAATACCAATAGAACGAAGTTGATTTACAGAGTTCTGAGTTGGCTTAGTCTTCATTTCTTTACTCTTAGAAAGATAAATCATAAGAGTAACATGGATATAAGCTACATTATCGGCACCTACATCAGATTTAACCTGTCTAATAGCTTCAATAAATGGGCTTGATTCAATATCACCAACTGTACCACCAATTTCAGTAATAACAAAGTCAACATCAGAGTCCTTACCTGCAGCATATACCTTTTCTTTAATAGCATTAGTAATGTGAGGTATAACCTGAACAGTAGCACCTAAATATTCGCCTTTTCTCTCTTTATTAAGAACAGACCAATAAATTTTGCCAGTAGTAATATTGCTATTTACAGTAAGACTTTCGTCAATAAATCTTTCATAGTGACCTAAATCAAGGTCAGTTTCAGTACCGTCATCAGTTACGAATACTTCTCCGTGCTGATAAGGGCTCATAGTACCAGGGTCAATATTAACATAAGGATCAAATTTCTGAATTGTAACCTTATAACCTCTAGCCTTTAAAAGTCTTCCTAAAGAAGCAGCAGTAATACCTTTACCAAGACCGGAAACAACACCACCTGTTACAAAAATGTATTTCATCATAGCACCTCTTAAATATTTCTATTATTTTACAAAAACTTATCTAAAAACTCATATTAGTATAACCTAAAAACGAATTTTCGTCAATAGATTAGGCTAAAAGATTTATATAACCTACAGTAAGAATTCTATCATTTTCCATTAGACCAGTATATATTTCATAATTTATTGCCGCTACAGTTGGACCGTCTAATTTATATGTAACATTTAAGTTCATTTCTGCTTGATAACGCCCTAAATCTCTAGCAACTGTATTTTCAGCATCAACTTTAAATCCTAAAAATTTTAAGGCTGCAATAACATTAGCACTATCAAGGGAATCCTTTTCTGAAACGAACAATATTTTATCAACAGTTATATCTGGTGTAATACCTACACCATTTATTTTCTTGCCGTAGCGTGATGAGTATTCAAGTGTTGTCATTTTAACAACACCAACATCATCAAATGACATTACACTTTGCATTACACCCTTGCCAAATGTTTTTTCGCCTACAATTTTAGCAGCACCACTATCTTGCATAGCTGATGCCACAATTTCTGCAGCAGAAGCCGTCATACCATCAACAAGTACAACACATTTTTCATAAGGAGTCACCTTTAAGTCAGATGAATAGGTTGTTAAATTACCTTTTTTATCTCTTGTAGTAATTATTACACCACCAGGTACAATAAGTTTGGCAACATTAATTGCCTCTTCAACATAACCACCTGTATTACCTCTTAAATCTAATATAAGCTTGGATTTACCTGCTGCCTTAAATGTATTAAGGGCATTGGCAAACTCATTAGCAGTATTATTAGTAAATGTAGAAATTTTAATATACCCTACACTACTATCATTAAAGTTCTGACCTGAGCTGTTAAACTGTGACATATCATTTACATTACTTACAGAGTGTAGCTCAACTCTTACAAGATTAATGTTATATTCCCTTACAGTATCACCTCGAGATATTTTCATTGTTATAGCTTCAGCTATATCAGATGTAACAGATGAAAAATACTCTTCCTCGCCAATAGCATAGGCTGAAACATTTTTTATAGCTCTTATTTCATCACCGACTCTTATACCGTCTTGATAAGCTCTTGAACCACTTGATATTTCTGAAATAACAGGATAGCCACCACCAGAAAAATCACACTTAAATTCAGGTGCATACCATACAGTTCTTTCAGATTCTTTTACGAGCTTATATTCCTCAGGTGTAAGGTAATCACTATAACTGTCTAATTCACCGACAACAGCTCTTACTGCTGCTTGTACTAGCTTTTCAGTGTCCACCTCACCACCTACATAGTTTTCTTTAATGTATTTTATAATTTCCCCAAAATATGCACCGGCTGTATCGGCTTGCTCTTGTATTGGCAAGTTGTCCATATCATCATCAGCCAATGTAAAAGTTGCTGATGATACTAACAATAAAACAGCCATAATCATTGATATAAATTTTTTCAAAATATCACCTTCTTTTATAAATGGTGTTTTATTATATCAGCCATTTAAAACCTGCTTGTTTTTAACAATGTAATCAATAGCTGATATAATTGCAAGAGCAAGACTTAGGTAAATAAGTATATAACTTAAAACAATGAAAAATCCATTATCAAAGTTAAGTAAGAGTACAACAATCATTACCATTTGACAAATAGTTTTAAGTTTACCCCAAAATCCTGCAGCAATAACAATATTTTGTTCTATTGCAAGAGTTCTAAAGCCTGTAATAACAAATTCCCTAGCAATAATAATAATAACAATTACACTTGGAAGGGCTACAACAGCATCGTCCATACCGATAAGAGCAATCATTGCAGAACATACAAGTAGTTTATCAGCAAGAGGATCCATAAATTTCCCAAAGTTTGTTACAAGATTATATTTTCTAGCAATATATCCATCAAGGGAGTCTGTTATTGATGCAATTATAAATATTGCAGTTGCAACATATCTTGTACTTTGTCCAAATTCAGATAAAAGAAAAAGTAAAAAGAAAGGTATCATTATTATTCTGAGTATTGTTAGTTTGTTTGGTAAGTTCATATTTTTCAATTTAATCAATCCTTTCTCCAATTAAGTCATAATCTCCAGCTTCTGTTATTTTTATTTTGTAGAAATCACCAGCTAAAAGTTCGTCTTCTGACTTAAAGAAAACAAAACCGTCAATTTCGTAACAATCTCTATAACTTCTGCCACAGTAAACATTGTCATCGTCTTCAATTTTACCTTCAACTATTACTTCAAGGATTTTGCCTACATACTGCTGACATATATTTGCAGATACACCTTTTTGGACTTGAAGAAGATAATCTTTTCTTTCAGCTTTAACATCTTCGTCTATTTGGTTATCCATTCTAGCGGCAGGAGTACCATCTTCTGGTGAATAAGTAAATACACCAAGTCTATCAAACTTAACTTCCTTAATAAAGTCACATTGTGCCTTAAATTCTTCTTGCGTTTCAGATGGAAAACCTGTTATGAGAGTGGTTCTTATACACATATCAGGCATTTTTTCTCTCATTTTGCCTATAATTTTTTTTAATCCAGCATTTGTACTTCTTCTTCCCATAAGTTTAAGAATTCTGTCTTCGCTGTGCTGAATAGGCATATCTAAGTAATGAAGAACTTTAGGATTAGATGCCATTTCATCAATTAATTCATCTGTAATATTTTCTGGGTAGCAATAAAGAATTCTGAGCCATTTAATATCTTCAATTTGGCTTAACTTTCTTAAAAGCTCTGGAAGTGATTTTTTGCCATAAATATCAGAACCGTAAAGAGAAGTATCTTGGGCAATAAGTATAAGTTCCCTTACTCCTTTTGATGCAAGAATTTCAGCTTCTTTAACAAGAGAATCTATAGTTCTTGACCTGTAATGACCTCTTAAAGAAGGTATTGTACAATATGTACAGTGGTTATCACAGCCTTCGGCAATTTTTAAATAGCTAAATCCACCAGTTGTAGTTATAATTCTTTTGTAACTATTATCAGGGTTTAAAAGATGTTCTTTGTTAGTAACAAGTTTAACTTGTTTTTCACCCTCTAAAAGTCTTTTAATTACATCACCAATACTTTCAAAATCACCAGTACCTACAACAGCATCTACTTCGGGAAGTGCCTCAAATATTTCGTCCTTGTATCTTTGGGCCATACAGCCAGTTACAATAAGAGCCTTACAGTGTCCTTCTTTTTTGTAATCTGCCATTTCAAGAACTTTGTCAATAGCTTCTTGGTTAGCATCCATAATAAAACCACAACTGTTTATAATTATTATATCAGCCTCACTATCATCATAAGTTATTGTATAGCCGTCTTCATCAATAAGACCTAACATAATTTCACTATCTATTAAATTTTTATCACAACCTAGTGACACAAAGCTTATTTTAGCATTCATAAAATTTCTCCTAATAAATAAAGTTATACAAATATATTATAACACTAATTATAGGGTATTTACAATTCAAATTTTGTTATAATTAATTAAATTTTCTTTAATTTATAAATAGCTAACCAAAGTATGTTGCTTATAATAAAAAAATAGTGTATACTTATATATTGAAAAAGTGTTGTATATATAAGGGGAGATACAAATGAAAAAAATTATTACAACAGTGTTCGGCATATTTCTTGTTATATATATGCTAGGCTTTGCCCTATTTAATAATTTTAATATAGGAATATTAATACCTATGATTTTTGGTGTTATAGTATCACTGTGGTGTTATTTACCAAGTAATAATATAATCAAATGGCTTAAAAGATTGTTTATATTAGGTTCAATGATATTTATATCTTTAATGCTTTTTATAGCTGTTATGTCAAATGTAAATGCACCTAGTTATACAGAAGATGCTGTAATTGTACTTGGTTGTGGTTTACACGGCAGTATACCGAGTAGAAATCTTGCCGACAGACTTGATGCTGCGATTGAATATAGCAAAAAAAATCCTAATGCGTTAATTGTTGTTAGTGGTGGTCAAGGACCTCAAGAAGACTGTTCAGAAGCAGAGGCAATGAGGAAATATCTTATTGATAAAGGAATAAATAAATATAAGATAATAGAAGAAAATAAATCTACATCGACTAATGAAAATTATTTATTTTCAAAAGCTATACTTGATAAAATATTAGGTAGTGAATATAAAATAGCATATGTAACCAATTCTTTTCATTCCTATAGGGCAGGAGAATTGGCGAAAATTAATGGACTTAATCCTAGAGCATATAATGCAAAAACAAAAATAGAATCATTAATACCTAATTATGCAAGAGAAGTTCTTGCTGTAATACAACTATGGGTATTTGGGAGGTAAAAAATGGCTTATGAAAGCTTTGCTCAGGTTTACGACAGGTTTATGGAGGATACTCCTTATGATAGCTGGACTGAGTATTTAAAGGAAATTTTTAAGAAACATAATCTTATACATAGTACAAATATAATAGCCGATTTAGGTTGTGGTACTGGGAATATGACAGAAAGACTTGCTGAAAATGGGTTTGATATGATTGGTGTTGACCTTTCAGAAGAAATGCTTGCCATAGCAAGTGAAAAAGCTGTTGAAAAAAACTTAGATATTCTATATCTTAATCAAGATATGAGGGAATTTGAACTTTATGGTACAGTTGATGCTATAGTTTCAATATGTGACAGTATAAACTATATTACAGAGCCAGATGACCTTCTTGAAGTATTTAAACTTGTAAATAATTATTTAGACCCTAAGGGATTATTTGTGTTTGATATTAACACTATTTATAAGTTTGAAAAGGTTCTTGGCTGTAACTCATTTTGTGAAACTACAGAAAACTCAGCATATACTTGGGAAAATTATTATGATACTGATGAACAGATAAATGAATTTTATACTAATTTCTTTATTGAAACGAATAATGGACTTTATGAAAGGCATGAAGAATATCACTATGAAAGAGGTTATAGTATAGAAGATATAAAGGAACTTCTTGAGGAGGCAGGGCTTGTGTTTGAGGCTGTATATGACGAGCTTACATTCCACGAGCCTACAGAAAGAAGTCAAAGAATATTTTTTGTAGCTAGAGAAAAAGGGAAAGAAAGGAATAAATAATTATGGATTATATTTTAAGAGCAACTGCTGGTAAGGGTTCAGTAAGAGTTTTTGTTGCTGATACTAGGGAAACTGTAGAAAAAGCCTTTGAATATCATAAAACATCACCAGTTATTTCAGCTGCATTAGGCAGAGCGTTAACTGGAGCTGTTATTATGGGTTCAATGCTTAAGGGTGAAGATGATATGATTACTTTACAGATTAAGGGTGATGGACCTGCTGGAGTAATTACTGCTACAGCTGACAGCAAAGCAAGGGTAAAAGGTTATGTTGGAAATCCAAGAGTTGATTTACCTTTAAGAGAAGATGGCAAACTTGATGTTAGTGGTGCTATTGGTAAAGGTACTCTTACTATAATGAAAGATATGGGACTTAAAGAACCTTATGTAGGTCAAATACCTTTAACTTCTAGCGAAATTGCAGAAGATTTAACTTATTACTTTGCTAAGTCAGAGCAGACACCTTCTGCTGTAGCTTTAGGTGTTCTTGTAGATAAGGATTATACTATTAAGCAGGCCGGAGGCTTTGTTATTCAGCTTATGCCAGAGGCTGATGAAGATACTATATTTTCACTTGAAATAAAGCTTCACGAAATGGAGCCTGTAACAACAATGCTTGAAAGGGGTATGACACCTGAAGATATAATGGATTACTTAATAGGCGATTTAGAGCCTAATATTTTGGATAAAGTTCCAGTTGAGTATTACTGCAACTGTTCAAGGGAAAGAGTAGAAAAAGCTCTTGTATCTCTTGGTAAAAAGGAAATTGCTAAAATAATAGAGGAAGATGGTAAGGCAACACTTCATTGTCATTTTTGTAATAAGGACTATGAATTTAGCAAAGATGATTTATTAAAATTACTTCAAGAATAGTACAAAAAAATGTGCTTTCGCTTTTTTTCAAAAAAAGTTCAAAAAATTTTAAATTTATGGTTGACTACAATGAAAATATTGTGTATAATTTTGTAGTGTGCAATTTTACTTTTATTGCACTGGATTGATGTAACCGGAGGGAGGGAAGTAACAATGTCTGAGGTTAGAGTTAAGGAAAATGAGTCATTAGATAGCGCTCTTCGTCGTTTCAAGAGAAACTGTGCTAAGGCTGGTATTATGGGCGAAGTAAGAAAGAGAGAACACTATGACAAGCCTAGTGTAAAGCGTAAGAAGAAGTCTGAAGCTGCTAGAAAGCGTAAATATAACTAATTTACACAAAGGATAGTGATTGTTATGTCATTGAAGGAACAACTTTTTAATGACTTAAAAACAGCAATGAAGGAAAAGGATTCTCTTAAAAAAGAGGTTATCCAAATCGTTCGTGCAGGTGTTCTTCAAATTGAGAAGGACAACAAAATTGAAAACCTTGACGATGACAGCGTTTTAAGTGTTATTTCCAAGGAAATTAAAAAAATCAACGATGTTATGCCTGACTTTGAAAAGGCAGGTCGTCAAGACTTAGTAGATGAGGCTAATAAGAAGATTGAGCTTTTGAAGGCTTACCTTCCCGAGCAGTTGTCAGAAGCTGAAATCGAGGAAATAGTAGCTGAAACTATTAAGGAAGTTGCTGCTCAGTCAATTAGAGATATGGGCAAAGTAATGGGTTCTGTTACAGCTAAGACTAAGGGCAAAGCTGATAATAAACTTGTTAGTACAATAGTTAAGAAATTACTTAATAACTTGTAATTATTTAACAGGGGCTACTGCACAATAGTGTAGTAGTCTTTTTTGTTTGTTAGAGTAAAGGAGAGTTTTATATGGAAAAATTGAAAAGATATGTAATATTTTTGCTTGGACTTTTTATTAGTTCTTTAGGTGTAAGCCTTGTTACTAAAGCTAATTTGGGTACATCTCCTATTTCGGCTATACCTTATGTTCTTAGCCTTAATTTTTCTCCCA